>TARA_R110000850_G_scaffold277145_1_pt1 | contig 184345 bp, 175 predicted proteins | sample TARA_R110000850 | Tara Oceans TARA_R110000850 (sample SAMEA4397586) | marine metagenome | biome: Polar Biome; feature: [SRF] surface water layer (ENVO:00010504); material: water (ENVO:00002006), including particulate matter (ENVO:01000060) such as... | depth 5 m | reverse complement strand
CTTGCACCCGCAGGAGTGCGCCCATGCTGGGCGCACAAAAAAGCCAGGCTCGAGACCTGGCTTTTCGATATTGGAAACGCTGTGAATCAGCTGTCGCGTTTTCTCCCGTAACGATCGTTGCCAATGCTGCCAATGCTTATAATGCGTTTGGCGGATGCCTGTTTGGCGCGCTCGTGATTGACCATTAGCTGCGAGCTGGCCTTGAAAGGACGGAATGGAGCGGGAGTACGCGGTTTAACCAACATCTTGTATAACCTCTTGAAAGTTACGGTTAGCACAAAAGTTCTGTACTGCACCAAGAGCGTACCCCAAAAACAAGTCAAAGAGATGACACTTCGCTGAATTTAGGGGTTATTCCGGATAACTTATGAGCATGTTGGCAAAAAATATACGAAATTCGCTTAATTTCGCCCTATTTCAGCACTGCAGCAAAAGCGTACGCCACACGATCTACATTGGCGTCATTCAACCCCGCCACACAAATGCGGCCCGATTCAATGATATAAACCGCATGCTCATTTCTTAAACGCATCATGTGTTGCGCCAAAACCGGTGCATAACCGAACATGCCTTTCTGAGCCATTAGAAACGCCCAGTCAACCCCCGGTTGCTGCGCACACAAGCCCTCGTAGAGCCGTGAGCGCATGGTTTGGATGCGCGTGCGCATTTCCGCCAATTCGCTGCGCCACAGCGCCGCCAGTTCAGCATCGTTCAAAACGGTTTCCACCAGGCTTGCCCCAAACGCCGGCGGGCTGGAGTAATTACGACGTACCGCCTGTTGCATCTGGCCAAGCGCACGGCCCGCTTCATCGGCATTTGCGCACACCATGCTTAACGACCCGCAACGCTCGCCGTAAAGTGAGAACGTTTTGGAATACGAATTCGCCACCAGGAACGATGCATTCGCGCAAACCAGCGCGCGAACCAGATAAGCATCGTCATCAAGGCCATCGCCAAAGCCCTGGTATGCCATATCCAGAAAAGCAATTAACCGGCGGCTCACCACAATATCGACGACCTGATCCCACTGCGCCTGGCTTAAATCCGCGCCCGTCGGGTTATGGCAACTAGGATGAAACAATACAACCGTTTCTTGCGGCAACGCTTTCAAACCCGCCAGCATGCGATCGAAATCCAGGCGTTGCGTGTCACGATTGAAATACGGATAGGTTTCAACCACAAACCCCGCCCCTTCCAGAATGGCACGGTGATTATCCCAACTGGGGTCGCTGATACGTGCCTGGGATCCCGGGAAAAATTTACGAAGAACGTCGGCACCTACTTTCAGCGCGCCCGAACCGCCGACGGTTTGAATGGTGGCGACACGGCCTTCATGCAATGCGGGGGCGTCGGCCCCAAATACCAGGGCCTGGGTTGCCTTGCAGTAGGCGGGGTTTCCGCTCATGGGCAAATACATACTGGGATCTGTAGAACGCAACACCCGTTCCCGTGCCTGCTGCACCGAACTTAAACGAGGAATACGCCCTTGATCGTCGTAATACAGACCGATACTTAAATTGGTTTTCTCGGGGCGGGCGTCATCGCGATACGCCAGTTGCATGGACAAAATAGGGTCGCCGGCATAGGCGGACAGTACATTGAACAAGAGCATTCCTTTAGCGCCCCCGACGCATGCACGGGCGGCAAGAAGTTGAATGAAAAGTGCATTTTAACGCGCCCGGCGACCCGGAAAAACGCAGCCCCACGCACCGCAAATGCAAGACGCCTGTGGTAGTATCAGGCGACTTCAAAACGCGACACTCCCCATGGACTCAGTTACGCAAGCGGTACTAGGCGCAAGTGTTACCGGTGTGATGCTGGGGCGCTTTCACGGTCGCAAAGCCTATGTGGCCGGCGCCGTTCTGGCCACCCTGCCCGATCTCGACGTTATTATTGATTACGGCAATCCCATTGCCAACATGATCTATCACCGTGGGTTTTCCCATTCGGTGTTTGTCCTTACCCTGTTTTCCTTATTGCTGACCTGGCTGTTCCGGCTTTGGCCGCCAACGCATCAATACAGCAAAGGACGCCTGTTTTTAACCCTCTGGTTAATCTTCATGACGCACGTCCTTCTGGATGCGCTCACCAGCTACGGCACCCAACTGTTCTGGCCCTGGCACCCCACCCCCACCAGTGTGTCCAGCATATTTATTATCGACCCTTTCTTTACGCTTCCCCTGCTGATTGCCGCTATTGCGGGCATTGCGGCGGGTGCACGCCCCGGCGTGCAGCGTTTCAATGGCTGGGTTCTGGGTTATTGCGCGCTTTATTTAGCAGCGTCGGTGATCGCCAAAAACGTCACTGAAGCCCGCGTGCGCGCCGAATTCGCAGAATCGAATATTGAAATCACCGACATGTTCTCAACACCCGCGCCCTTCAATATTTTGCTTTGGCGCGTGATGGCAAAAACCCCTGATGATCATTACTATGAAATGATCACGGGCTTTCTAGACGACAAGCCCGGGGAACGAATTCGTTTACCGCTGAATAGCAAGCCCGCTCACAAGTTAACGGACAATCCAATGCTTGATGGTTTACGCTGGTTCAGCGGCGATTGGTTGCGTTACGATGAAATCGACAACCAACTTGTTGCCACTGATTTACGCATGGGCCTGGGCACCGGCTATTACTCCTTCCGGTTCAAAGTCGCGCAGCGCGACCCGGTTACCGGGCAATGGCGCTCCACCCCGCCGGAAAGGTGGCGTTCAGAGCGCGGCGTTGATGCACTGGGTAACGTGCTTACCCGCATCATTCATCAGAACCCTCCCTTGCCCCTTGCCATTTGGGAAACGCGCATGACGCGCTGAAGCAAAGGATGTGCATCACTGCGACGGTGGCGAACGGCATAAATATCCTCATGCACGCCTATGCATTGCCCCAAACGGCGTAGCCGGGGTAATAGATCCCAATCCGACGCCCCCAACCTGCTTGTTGGAAAGACGCCCATTCCTTTCGCTCCGAACACCGCCATTAATGCACTGTCTTCGAACTCGCCCACAACGTTGGGTTTAATGCCGCACGTTTCAAACCAACGATCCAGCGACAAACGCAACATAGAGTGCCGAGTGGGCAACAAGACGGGAAGCGTGGCCAGAATCTCGGGGAATGCCTGTTGCGCCTCTTTACTAACCCATTTCCTGGGACCAAACCAATCAATCTCACTGGAAGCAATCCGGTCGGACAACAGGCGCAGATTAGGGTTCGGTGGCGCGGGCTGACTGGCCAACACAACATCAAGCCGATATTGCGCCAGCTCCGACAGCAACGCCTCCAACTCTCCCTCATGGCATAAAAGCTGCAGGCCACTTTCTTCCAAAACGGGTTGCAACAAGGTATGGGCCGCCAACTTCGACAACCCGTCAGAAAGGCCAACGGAAAATCGCATCAACGGACGCGAAGCTATCTGTGCAACCTCATCTTGCAATACTTTACCTAACTGAAAGATTTCATCGGCACGAACCAGCGCACGCCGGCCGGCATCGGTTAGAACCACACCGCGGCCATCCGGCTTGAGCAACTCATGCCCCAAATCCTTTTCCAGCGCCCGCACTTGCGCAGATACGGTCTGCACCGCTACTCCCAGGCGACTCGCCGCACGTGCAAAGCCCCCTTCCTTACCCACAATCCAAAAATAATAAAGATGGCGATAATTCATTTGAACGCCCTGTGCCGTCTAAGCCAAAACTTCGTTTTTTTCGAAGTATTAGTCAGTTTATTCAGTATTTATACATATTGAAAGAAAAGGCATGATAGCGTCGTTTCAACATTCACCCTTTTTACGGAATCGCATTGCCATGAATGGATTTGATTTTCTGTTTCAAACCGTCGCGGGCGTGCCGGCGTGGACCTGGGTCGTTTTTTTTGTTGTTGTGATCTCGTTACTGGCATTCGACCTGGGCGTACTTCATAAAGAAGAACGCGAAATCGGCATCCGTGAGAGCCTTTTTCTTTCCGCCGGCTACATTCTGGCTGCCGTCATTTTTGGCGGCTGGGTCTGGTGGTTCTTCGGACCTGAAGACGGCATGCATTACTACACCGGGTTTCTTATTGAAAAATCCCTGTCCATGGACAATATTTTTGTCATTGCGCTGATCTTTACGTTTTTCGCCATTCCACGCAAATATCAACACCGGGTTCTGTTCTGGGGCATCATGGGCGTGATCGTGCTGCGTGCCATCATGATTGGTGTGGGCGCAGGCCTGATTCACGAATTCGAATGGATACTCTACATATTCGGCGCTTTCCTGGTGTTTACCGGCGTCAAAATGTGGTTTATGGTCGACCACACCCCCGACATTTCCAAAAACCTGTTGCTGAAAATTCTAAAGCGCTACATCCCGTTCACTGACGGTTTGCGCGGCAATGCTTTCTGGGTGAAAGAGTCCGACCCACAATCGGGGCGCGTAATGCGAAAAGCCACCCCCCTGTTTTTGGCGCTCATTCTGGTGGAATTCACCGACGTGGTATTTGCAGTTGACTCCATTCCAGCCATTTTCGCCATCACGACCGATCCATTTATTGTTTACACCAGCAATATTTTCGCTATTCTGGGGCTGCGCGCACTGTATTTCGCCCTGGCCGCAATCATTCACCGTTTCCATTATCTGAAATACGCACTGGCCTTGATCCTTGTGTTCATTGGCGGCAAGGTGTTCCTGGTCAATATAATCGGCAAGGTTCCTCCCTCCATCTCGTTGGGCGTCACGATCACGCTTCTTGCCGGCGGGGTTATCTTGTCGTTGTATAAAACGGCGGGGACTAAAACCCAGGCATAAGAATGCGGTACGATCTCGCTGATCATCATCACGAGAACGTACCATGCGCGCATTTGTTGCTTGCTTTGCCACGGCTACAGCGTTGTTGCTTACCGGATGCAACAACGCCGCCACTTCCACGTCTCAATCGCAAGCGCCCATCGTAAAGCCATGGGTATTGGAAACAGACAACCAGTCTTCAATAAGCTTGTCCGGCATCGTACGTGCGCGTACCGAGTCTCCCCTGGCTTTTCAAATAGCCGGCCGGATTGCCAAGCGTTTCGTTGATGCAGGGCAAACCGTTACCCAGGGACAACCCTTGCTCGAGCTGGACCCTCGTGACTTTCAGGAACGCGTTCAAGGTGCCCAGGCCGATTTAGCCGCCGCAAACGCCGCCTTGCGCATTGCGCAGGCAGATCTGACTCGACACCAGGAATTATTGCGGCACAACGCAGTGAGCAAACAAGCGGCGGAACAGGCCGAATTAATGTTGCGCGAAGCACGTGCACGACGCGAAGTGGCGCAAACACAACTGAGCCAGGCAAAGAATGCGCTGGATTACGCGCAACTTAATGCCCCTGCCAACGGCGTATTAATTGAGGTTAGCGCTGACGAAGGGCAAGTCGTGGCGTCGGGCTATACCGTGGCCCGCTTGGCCCACGCCGGCAAACGAGAAGTCGAAGTATATTTCCCCGAAAGCACGACACCGCCTGAAAAGGGCGCGCTGCTGCTTAACGAACAATCGCTTGCGTTAACGCTGCGGGAAACCGCCGGCGCGGTCGACCCGCAAAGCCGCACACTGCGTGCGCGCTACGCCCTCGTTGAACAAGATGGCAATAATTCTGACCTGCAGTTAGGCAGTGTGGTGCGTACCCGGTTTAACGCCCCCCCATCAAATGAAACGTCTTTTGTCGTGCCGCTGGGCGCAATCAACGAGCGGGGTAACGGCCCCCAGGTGTGGCGGATTCAAGATGGAAAAGTCAACCCTGTACCCGTCTCCATTATCAGCATTGAAACGGAAACCGCTCATGTGAACGGACCGCTTGAAAGCGGCGAACAGATTGTTGCCGTCGGTACACACCTGTTGCAAAACGACATGTCCGTTCGGGTGCAAGACGAATGAGCTTTCCAAACCTGTCGGCGCTGGCGGTTAAGGAACGCGCCATTACCCTGTTTTTTCTCATTCTGGCGGTTATTGCGGGCATCTATGCTTTTTTGTCGTTGGGCCGCGCCGAAGACCCTCCCTTCACGGTCCGCGCGCTCGTGGTCTCGGCCAACTGGCCCGGGGCCACGCCGCAGGAAATGCAAGAACAGGTGGCGGACCGACTGGAAAAACGCATTCAGGAAGTGCCCCACCTGCACGAAATTGAAACCACCGTGCGTCCCGGGCAGGCCAACCTGCTGGTGGAGTTTCAAGACAACACACCCAAAGAAATCGTACCGGACCTGTTTTACGAAGTGCGCAAACGCATGCAGGAAGAGGCCGGCAGCATGCCAGAAGGGGTCATCGGCCCAATCGTGAATGATGATTTTGCCGACGTTTACTTCAACCTGATTGCCCTGACCGCGCCCGGCCTGCCCATGCGCCTGATCACACGAGACGCGGAAAACATTCGCGACCGTATCCACCAAGTACCGGGCGTGCGTAAAGCGCTGATACTGGGCGAACGCAGCGAACGTGTGTTCATCGAGTTCGATCCGATACGCCTGAATAACCTGGGGCTCTCACCCACGGCAATTTTCGAAGCCATCGACGCGCATAACCGCCTGGTGCCGGCCGGGCGCATTGAAACCGAGGGGCCGCGTCTGTACTTGCGCCTGGACAGCGACCTGTCTGAGCCGGAAGAACTCGCGAACGTTCCATTACGCATTGGCGATCGCCTGATTCGTCTGGCCGATATCGCTACGGTTCACCGGGGCTACGAAGACCCGCCCAGTTACCTGGTTCGCTCAAAAGGGGAAGACGCCGTTTTAATTGGCGTTGTCATGGAAAGCGGCGTGAACGGCCTGGAACTGGGTGAACGGCTGGAAAATTTTATTGAGGAAGAACGTACGCGTTTACCGCTTGGCATGTCGTTGAATGTGTTAACCAATCAAGCCGACGCGATTGCCGGCGCAGTGAATCTGTTTCAAATCAAATTTTTTATCGCTGTGGCTGTCGTTGTTGCCGTCAGCATACTCGCCATCGGCTTACGTGCAGGCCTTATCGTAGGCATTGCCGTGCCCGTTACGCTGGGCATTACCTTTTTGATCATGCTTATGATGCGTATCAATCTGGATCGCGTGACCTTGGGCGCCCTGATTCTGGCTCTGGGTTTATTGGTGGACGACGCGATCATCTCGGTTGAGATGATGCTGGTAAAAATGGAGGAAGGATGGGACCGCGTTAAAGCTGCGGCGCATGCCTGGACAGTAACCGCTGCGCCTATGCTGTTCGGCACGCTAGTCACCGTTGCCGGCTTCATCCCCATTGGTTTTGCGCAGTCGGCCGTAGGCGAATACACGGGCAACATTTTCTGGGTGCTGGGCATTTCACTCATCGTATCGTGGCTGGTTGCCGTCATTTTCGTGCCGTACCTGGGCGTTAAGATGCTGCCGGCCCAACACAAGACCCATACGCAGGGCCAAGACCCGGCACAATCAAACCATCAGCCCTATCAGTCTTCACGATATCAACGCCTGCGTTCACTCATTTCCTGGTGTGTCGTCCACCGCAAAACCGTTGTGTTTATCACGATTGGGCTACTGCTTTTGGCTATTGCAGGCATGGCCACCGTAGTGCAGAAACAATTCTTTCCCACGTCCGACCGACCCGAGGTGCTGATTAGCGTTTACATGCCGCAAGGTACCAGTATCGAAGCCACGGATCGCACCGTTCAAAAACTTGAGGAATTGTTAACGCCCATGGAGGAAATTGAATCGTTGTCGGCTTACATTGGTGCAGGCGCCCCGCGATTCTTCATTTCCGCCAGCCCCGAAATGCCCGACCCAGGGTTTGCCAAATTGATTGCTGTAGCAACGGACGCACAAGCACGCGACCGAATCATCGAGCAGGTGAACCAGGCTATTGATCGTGGCCGCTTCCCCGAAGCTCGTGTACGGGCAACAGGCTTGTTGTATGGCCCACCTGTTACGTGGCCGGTTGCCTTTCGTATCTTGGGGCCTAATCCAGATACGCTGCGCAGCATTGCCTACGATATCCGCAACGTAATGGAACAAAACCCGCATGTTCGCGGCGCCCACCTCGACTGGAATGAACGTGCCCCCATTCTGCATCTGAACATGGATAAAGAGCGTCTGCGCCTACTGGGCATGACGCCGCTCGACGTTTCGCGCCAGCTTCAATTCCAACTGGAAGGCGTCACCGTCACCCAGCTTCGTCAGGACATTCGCAGTGTGAACGTCGTCGCGCGCATGGCGGGATTGAACCACGACGCACGCAGCAATGCCGACATACTGAGTCGCATTGAAATTGTCACGCCAGAAGGGCGCAAACTCCCCTTTTCACAATTGGGGGAAATAGAAACCCGCTTTGAAGAGCCCGTTATTAAAAGACACAATCGCGAACGCGTGCTGATGGTGCAGGGCGATGTTGAAGGCGCGCAACCCAATGATGTTAGCCTGGCCTTGTGGGACAACCTTAAAACGTTACGCAGCAACCTGCCCCCGGGATATCATCTGGAGTTGGCCGGTTCGGTTGAGGAATCGACCAAAGGCGAGTCCTCCATTCAAAAAATGCAACCCATTATGTTTGCAGTGATGTTGATTTTCATCATGCTGCAAATGCGTTCTTTCTCCGGCACATTTATGGTCATCGCCACCGCCCCTCTTGGGCTTATTGGCGCGGTACTGGCTTTACTGATGTTCCAGCAGCCTTTTGGCTTTGTCGCCCTGCTTGGGCTCACCGGTCTGGCAGGCATTCTCATGCGCAACACACTGATTCTTACGCAACAAGTGACCGACAACTTCAAAGCCGGCATGAGTCAATTTGAAGGCGTTGTAGAGGCGGCCGTGCAACGTGCACGTCCGGTCATACTCACCGCGTTGGCCGCGGTATTTGCATTTGTGCCGTTAACCCTGGACACCTTCTGGGGGCCACTTGCCTTCGTACTCATCGGAGGGGTAGCCGTAGGCACCGCTATTACTCTATTATTTGTACCAGCCCTTTACGGGCTTTGGTTCCGAATCAAGCCACAGGAAAGCGAATGAACTTAACCAGACGCCCGTTACTTCTTACCTTTACCGCATTTGTGCTGTTACTGGCCGGGTTAGCGTTATCAGCCGGCGGGCTCTGGCTTTTCATACTGGGCGACACCCCACTTTATATCGCTTTTGGCTTGGCATTAATGCTCGTCGCCGTTCTGCTGTTCAAGCAAAAAGCCCTGGCTTTTTTCTGGTACGCCTTACTGCTGGGCGGCTTGCTATGGTGGTCTATTCACGAACAAGGGTTCGATTGGTGGCCACTGGCGGCAAGGGTCGGGCTGTTTTTCGTGGTGGGCTTATGGCTGCTGGTGCCATGGGTTAACCGGTCGCTGCAAGGCGCACCTGGGCTGAACAAAGGCTTGCTGTGGCTGGCGTTGCTGGGCACACTGGTTGTGTCCGCCGCCAGCTGGATCAACGACCCGCATCGCATCGATGGCACACTTGCCATGCGCACCACACCCGACACCTATCGCGGACCCAACGTCCCCAAAGAAGAGTGGCATGCCTATGGCCGTACCGGCTTTGGTCAACGTTATTCACCGCTGGAACAAATTACACCGGAGAACATCGGGCAGTTGGAAGTGGCCTGGCACTATAAAACAGGCGATATGCGTGGGCAACCAGGCGACCCGGTTGAAACCACCTTCCAGGTCACGCCCCTGAACGTGGGCAACCGTTTGTTCCTGTGCACCCCACACCAGAACGTGATTGCACTGGATGCCACCTCGGGTGAAGAGCTCTGGCGCTTCGACCCGGAAATCGAAGGCGATATGGCCTTGCAACACCTTACCTGCCGCGGTGTTTCATATCAGGCCGAAGTAGATAAAACGGTGCTGGAAGGGTTTACCGACAACTGCAATTCACGTTTATTCATGCCTACTTCCGATGGCCGCATTATTGCGCTGAACCCCGAAAACGGCGAGATCTGCTCTGCCTTCGGACAAGGTAAAGGTGAAATCGATCTGTGGAAAAACATGCCCAACAAACGCGTGGGCGGCTATTACTCAACTTCGCCGGCAGTAGTCACTGACGATCTGCTAATTGTGGGTGGCACCGTACTCGACAATGTCTCCACCAGCGAACCCTCAGGCGTTATTCGTGCTTTCAATGTCAATACCGGCGAACTGGTCTGGAATTGGGATGCCGCCAACCCCGAACAAACCGAACCGATAGCACCAGGCGAAACCTACACGCCGAATTCGCCCAATAGCTGGAGCATCAGCAGTGTAGACGAAGAGTTTGGGCTAATTTACGTTCCCATGGGCAACCAGCCACCCGACCAGTGGGGTGGTAACCGCAGCCCTGAAGTCGAGAAATATTCCACCTCGATTGTCGCACTGGAACTGGATACTGGCCGGGTTCGCTGGCACTACCAAACCGTTCATCACGACTTGTGGGATTACGATGTACCCTCGCAACCCAGCTTGCTGGACCTGACGGTTAACGGCGAAACCGTGCCCGCACTGGTTCAACCCACCAAACAAGGTGAACTGTTTGTGCTGAACCGGCTTACCGGCGAACCTATTTTGCCGATTAAAGAAGAACCCGCCCCCCAAGGCGCCGTACCAGGCGACTTCACCGCCCCCACCCAACCTGTTTCAAAACTGTCGTTCAACCCACCAGAACTTACGGGTGCCGACATGTGGGGGGCCACCCTGTTCGACCAACTGGCCTGCCGCATCCAGTTCCATCGTTATCGTTATGATGGCCGGTTCACCCCGCCGTCGCTGGAAGGGTCTCTTATTTACCCGGGCAATTTTGGCGTATTCAATTGGGGCAGCATCGCGGTTGACCCTCAACGTCAGGTTGCTTTCACCACACCAACGTACCTTGCCTTTGTATCGCAACTTATTCCCCGTAACGACGATACCTCATTGGTGGTTAACAAAGCACCACCAGAGCACGGCTTACCCGCACTGAACGAAAACTTTGGCGCGCCCTACGCGGTTAAACTCTTTCCCTTCTTGTCGTTGCTGGGCATACCGTGCCAGGCCCCGCCATGGGGTTATGTGGCCGGCGCCGACCTGGTCACCGGCGAGATTGTCTGGAAACACAAAAACGGCACCGTTATCGACAGTTCACCGTTGCCGCTTCCCTTCAAAATGGGTGTTCCCAATCTTGGAGGCCCGCTCATGACAGCGGGCGGCGTCGCTTTCCTTTCGGGCACTATCGATAATTACGTACGCGGATACGATGTTTCTACCGGCAAACAACTGTGGGAGCAGCGCTTGCCCGCAGGTGGTCAGGCTACACCCATGAGTTTCATGGGTAAAAACGGCAAGCAGTATCTGGTGGTCGTTGCAGGCGGCCATGGTTCACTGGACACCACCGCAGGTGATGATGTCATTGCATATACGTTGCCCTAATTCTTAAAGGAGTCGGACGATGTCAGACCACCCCATTCAACAACTTGTTGACGACCATCGCTATATTCTGATGGTTGTAAATCATTTAAACAGCCTTGCGCCTGGTATTGCCGGCTCCGAACCCGTTAATGCATCCGTCCTGCGCCAAGCCGTTCAATTCATGCGGGAATTTGCCGACCACTGCCATCACGGCAAAGAGGAAGACCTGCTCTTTCCCGCACTGGTCGACGCCAATGTCCCGGAAAGCGGGTGCCCCATTGGTGGTTTAAAAGGCGAACACGTGAAAGGACGAAAACTGGTCGGCCAATTGGAAGAGGGGATTAACTTATTAGGCGAAAATGAAACACAAGCCCGTCAAACCATTTGCGAAGCCATTCGGGGCATTGCCCTTCTTTACCCCGACCACATCTGGAAAGAAGACGCCATGGTGTTCCCCATGGCGGAACGCTTATTAAGTGATGCACAAGTCAATGCGCTGAAAGTGGGCTTTGCAGAGGTCGAGCGAATCCACGCCCACCACCATCAGCACCATATGCAATTTGCCCTGAGCCTGCAAACAGCCTAATCCGCAATAACGGTTAAAATACACCCCGCCCATGCATGCAACACATGGGCTTTTTCATGTGCGAAATATGACAAAAAAAAGAAATGTCATAATTTGCACTGTTTATTTAAACGCTGTTTTCCTTAACCCAGAACAAGCCCTAATTTACCCATGAAGCTCCAAAACGTGAACGACCTGCAACAAGGTACCAAACGCAGCCGACGCGAGTTCTTCCGCTACGGACTGGCACTACTGTTTGTTGCCGGCATCATGATTTACTCTTCTCTAGGCTTGGGTATCACCGGGCAACAAGGCATCTTGCTGGTGGTTGCCGCCATGATTGGTGGTTACATGGCCATGAATATTGGTGCCAACGATGTCGCCAACAATGTCGGTCCTGCCGTGGGGTCTCAATCTATCTCCATGGGGTGGGCCATTGTCATTGCGGCCATATTCGAAATGGCCGGCGCCATCATCGCGGGGGGCGACGTCATTTCCACGGTACGCGGTGACATTATCGACATGTCGTATGTACCCGACAGCGACCATTTCATCGCACTCATGACGGCGGCGCTACTTGCCGGCGCACTCTGGCTGAACCTTGCGACCGCGTTAGGTGCCCCGGTCTCCACCACCCACTCTATTGTGGGTGCCGTTCTGGGCGCAGGCCTGGCTGCCGGTGGTTTCGCCGCCGCCAACTGGCCCGTTATGGGAAAAATCGCTGCCAGTTGGGTCATCTCACCCGTCATGGGTGGGCTCATTGCCGCCGGCTTCCTGCTATGGATTAAACGCGCTATTACCTATAAAACCGACATGGTGGAAGCCGCCCGCCGCACGGTACCAATCCTTATTGGTGTGATGGCATTTTCGTTTACCACTTACCTGATGCTGAAAGGGTTAAGCAAGGTATGGAAGGTTGATTTCTACACCGCAGCGGCCATTGGCCTTGTTATGGGCCTGGTGTTATGGCTACTCATGCGTAAGTTACTTACACGCCGGGCCAGCCAGCTGAACAACACCAAGAAGGCCATCAATTCGCTGTTTATTGTTCCCCTTATTTTTGCAGCCGCGTTGTTAAGTTTCGCCCACGGCGCCAACGATGTTGCCAATGCTATCGGCCCGTTGGCCGCCATTGCCGACACTGTTCTACGCGGCGGTGTATCCGACCAGGCCGGTATTCCATTATGGGTATTGTTAATCGGCGCATTCGGTATTGCGCTGGGTCTGGCCTTATACGGCCCCAAACTGATTCGTACCGTAGGCGGCGAAATTACCGACCTCGACCAAATGCGCGCGTTTTCAGTGGCAATGGCTGCCGCCATTACCGTTATTATCGCTTCGCAGTTAGGCTTGCCGGTCAGCTCCACCCATATTGCCATTGGTGGCATTTTTGGCGTGGGCTTCCTGCGTGAACGTTTGAAATCTAACTACTCACGCATGCTGGAAGAAATAAAGCACCACCACTCCGGTGCCGACAAGGAAATTGTTGAAGCCTTCCTCGACCGCTTTGCGGCCGCCGACGTCGCCACCAAACAAACCATGCTGAAAGAGCTGAAAGCCCATGAAGCCGACATTGAACTGAGCAAAAAAGAATATAAGAAGATTCGAAAGGTTTACAAAAACGAACTGGTGAAGCGTACTGCCGTTACCAAGATCGTAGCTGCCTGGATTATTACCGTGCCCGCATCGGCACTACTTGCCGCTATTATTTACTGGTTGATGGCGTCGTTGTTGTAATAGGCGTTTAACTATTTGGGAGTGTCGAGGTTTTCCGCAAAGGACGCTTTGCCAGTTGCTGTTCCACCAACACCTCAAACGGTTTTAAAACCGGCAAGAAATCACGCTCGGGCTCCCAAACTTCCAAGGTGCGCACAATTGCTTCGATGGTCGCGACGGCTTCGGGTTTTGGCGCTTTGCGAATGCGATAACGCGAAGGGTTACCCGGCCCCAACTTAACGCGCGGCAAACTTTCAAGCTCCGGGTTTGCATAAAGAATCTTACCGGCTTTCCGCCAAGTACCGTCCGGCACTATTAATAAAGTTGGCTTGTCGGCTACGTGTTCAGCCAACGTCGGGGGCGTTTTTGCCGATTCGCCGGGAAACAACAAATACACAGATGAAAACTTTGCCAGCTCTGCGCTAAGACCAGAAAACTGTTCACCTACCCAAAGATCGCAATTCTTCAGGCTTAATGCAGCCAGGCGGCCGGTATTAAACGGGTGTCGATCTTCCTCCGGATGCTGCAAAATAAGGACCCGCGTGGTGCTGGACACCTTTGCAATGTACTGGCAAACGCAGTACGGTTCGGGACGCCGACATTGTGGGCAATTGATGCGAGACATGAGTTTATTTTAATTGGCTATTCACAACCTCACGGGCCTCTTGCATGAAAGCCTCAAGCAGGTCTTGTGCCGGCAGGCTTAGGGGCGCGTCGCTGCGCGAGACCGCATAAATAGTGGTAATAGGCAACGGATCTTCAATCGGTAAAGACACCAGCCCGGCCCGGCGACCGTGACGGGTAAGAAAACTGCGCGGCATAATGCCAATGACGTCTTGTGTAGGCATCAGGCTGAGCAGGGAAAAAAAAGATTCACACTCAAGGGGCACCTTGGGTGGTGGCATGCCGCGCTCTTCCAGGTGCAGATGCTGGGGATCGCCCGGCCCACGCGCCGGCCCCACCAGTATCCATGAAGCATCAGATAAATTCTTCAATTTACGCACCTTGGCCAGCGGGTGGCCTCGCCTTGCTCCGATCACTTCCTGGCTGTGAAACAGCACCTGACAAAGCAGGTCAGCCCCAACCCCGGTTGCCGGCACCGGTCCTAAGACAAAGTCCAAATCACCACGCCGCAACTGATGTAAAGCTTGCGGATACAGCACATCGCGGATGCAAACCCTGGCATGGGGCCAGCGCCTGCGAAAGCGCGCTACCGCCCCCGGCGAAAAAAGCACCGCCACCGCAGGTGATAACCCAACCGTAACCCGACCGGTTGTATTCCCCAGGTGTGAGGAAACATCTTCATGCGCGCGCGCCACTTCCCGTATAACGGTGACCGCCCGGGCGGCCAGAAGCTCGCCAACCTGCGTCAGCCGAACCCCTTTGGCGCTGCGCTGCACCAACGCGGCACCAAACTCTTCTTCCAGTCGGCGTAGTGACTTGCTTAGAGCAGGTTGAGTGATGTTCAGCACTTCCGCCGCAGCCCGAAGACTACCCTGCTCGGCCAGGGTAACCAACAGTTCAAGTTGCTGTAGACGCATACGTTAACTCCATTCGAGCGATAACCAATGGTAATCGACATGAAAAGAAAGCACTACTCGAATAAATGACGGCTCCCTAGAATTGGTTTACAGAATTATTAATCCCCATGACACAAGTATCAGGAGGAGACATGAGTAAGCGCAAAGTGAAGAACATCCTCTTCATTATGTGTGACCAACTGCGCGCCGATTATCTGTCGTGCTTTGGCCACCCCACTTTGAAAACCCCCAATCTCGACGCACTGGCCGCGAAAGGCGTTTTATTTGAGCGTGCCTATGTGCAATCGCCGGTCTGCGGCCCATCCCGCATGAGCTATTACACCGGCCGGTATGTTCATTCACACGGTGCCAGCTGGAATTTTGTTCCGCTCAAAGTCGGCGAAATGACCATAGGTGATCACCTGCGTCCACTTGGCGTGCAGTCGGCCATTGTGGGTAAAACCCACATGAGGGCCGACCTTTCCGGCATGGCCAGATTGGGCATTGACCCGAACTCGAAGATCGGACGCCGTATTGGCGAATGTGGTTTCGACCCCTACGAGCGAGACGACGGTATTCACCCCTATTCGGGTCATGACCCCGAACCTGCCTATAACCAATATTTAAGGGAGCAGGGTTTTGAAGGTGATAACCCCTGGGAAGAGTGGGCAAATGCAACCGTCGATGATGAAGGGAATATTCGATCGGGCTGGTTTCTGAAATATTCAAACAAGGCGGCCCGCATACCCGACGAACACTCAGAAACGCCCTACATTACCCGCCGCGCCATGGACTTTATCAACGAAGCCGGTAATCAGCCGTGGTGCATGCACTTGTCTTACATCAAGCCCCATTGGCCTTATATTGCACCCGAGCCTTATGCCGGCATGTTCAAGCCGTCGGATGCCTTGCCGGTGGTGCGATCGGAAGAAGAAAAACACAACCCTCACCCCGTTTATGAAGCCATGATGCATCATCGCGTTTCACAGACATTCTCGCGCGACGAGGTACGCGAAACGGTGCTCTGCGGTTACATGGGCCTCATTAAACAAATCGACGACCAGTTGGGTCTGCTGTTCTCATTCATGGAAGAGCGCGGCCTGATGGACAACACCATGATCGTCTTCACCTCAGACCATGGCGATTACATGGGCGACCATTGGATGGGTGAAAAAGACCTTTTCCACGAACCGGTGATCCGCGTGCCGCTGATTGTGTACGACCCGGACCCCAGGGCCGATTGCACCCGCAACACACGCAACAAAGCACTGGTTGAAGCGGTAGATTTGGCCCCCACTTTTCTTGATGCTTACGGCGGCCCCGCCGTGCCCCACATTATGGATGGACGTTCTTTGCGCCCCCTGCTTTTTGGCGAGCAACCGAAAGACTGGCGCCAGACAGTCATTTGCGAGTACGACTACGCCTTCCAGGATTCTCGTATTGAACTGAACACGAAGGCGCGCCAGGCCTGGATGCGCATGATTTTTGATGGGCGTTGGAAGTACGTCTTGTTTGAAAACTATCGTCCGATGCTTTTTGACCTGCAAAAGGATCCCAACGAATTTCATGATTTGGGTGAGTCTCAAGAGCACGAGCACCTCGAAGCGCGTGCGCGGCTTCACGAAGCGCTGTTCCAGTGGGCCAGGGCGCCGCGTCAACGCGTCACTGTTACCGACGATGCAATCGAGTCGGTCGAGGTGCAGCCACGCATTTCAGAAGGGGGCATCTTGATTGGTTACTGGGACGAGGAAGAGTTGGCAACGGCTCGACAAGGATTCAAGCCCAGATTTGCTTCCACCAACCCCTTAGTGAAATCCACTTTAGACCGCCTAACGGCGTAACCAGGAGCCATTCATCATGACTGAGACTTCATCCACCACCCTTGAACTCCCCGATATCACCCCGGCCAATGTTGGCCTGGATGGTGTGGCGTGGAATGTGATGGGACAAGTTTATGTCCCTAAACAAGTAAGTGAAGAGAGCATCGCGTGGCATGCAACGTTTCCCATTGAAACGTTTGTTCCACCGCATACACACCCGTTTCAGGACGAATATATTTTTGTTATTGACGGCCGTATCGACCTGCTGCTGGACGGCAAAAAAAGAACCGCCTCCAGTGGCGACCTGGTGCGCATGCCACGAGGCTTGCCCCATGCCTTCTTTAATAACTCAGGTGAAGCCGTCACAGCCCTGTTCTGGGCCGCCCCGGCCGGAAAATTGCTAGAGCTGTATCAGCGGCTGCACAACGTAACCAACCCGGCGGAGGCGACTCGAATCGCGCGTGACTACGACGTTATTTTCGCGCCGCCTGTATCCTCGGCTGCCACAACAAGAGCAGAGCAAAAACCTGCCGCATAACTGCCAAAGCAGTTTCAAAACATACAAACACCAAAGGAGACAAATCATGAATATCAAGAACTTGCTGGGTGCGAGCGTGCTGGCACTCGCTGCTGTCGGAACAGCCGCTCAGGCGGAAACCAAACTGCTGTTTAATATGTTCATGGCACCGCAAGACCCATTCAACACCATGGTGTTAAAGCCTTGGGCAGAAGATGTAGTCAAGGCTACCGATGGGCGTGTCAAAATTGATTTCGCCCCGGCCAGTATGGCCTCACCTCAGGCGCAGATGGATGCGGTTGAAAAAGGGGTTTTTGACGGCGCCTACATGTATCACGGCTTTCTGCAAGGCAGGGTAAAGCTTTCCCAGATCGCGCATCTGCCATTCATTAACGTCAACGCAAAGGGCAGTTCCATTGCCCTATGGCGCACCTACGAAAAATACTTCGCCGACGCCAACGAATATAAAGACGTTCAGTTGCTGTCGCTTTTCACCTTTCCGGGCGGGCCGATTTACGGTATGAGTGGCCCCGTCAAGTCCACCTCCGACCTTGACGGCATCAAAATTTATTCTGTTGCCGGTAATGTGGCCGACATGCTGACCGAAACCGGTGCAGGTGTCGTGGTTGCGCCGGCCGCCCGCAGCTACGAAATTATTTCGGGTGGCACGGTCGATGCTTTTGCAGGCTACCCGCTCTATAGCGCCACCGCGTTCCATACCGCCCAATACGCCAAAGCCGTTACCGACATACCGGGGCAAATGTCGGCGCCCAGCTTTGCGCTGTTCGTGAATAAAAAGCGCTGGGAAGCCATTTCCGAGGCCGATCGCAAGATCGTCATGGGCTTATCCGGCGAGGCTTTTGCCGCTCGTCTGGAAGCCATTGACCAACTAGAAGCCCAGTTACGCAAAGATGTCGCAGGCCAAGGCATCCCGTTCATGGAGGCAGACGAAAGTTTGATGACTGCTTTTCGTACTTACGGCAAGAAGTTGCGCGGTGACTGGATAACGGCAGCCGCTGAGTTGGACGTCGACGGTGAGGCTGCACTTAAGTTCTACGAGCAGGAAGCCAAAGCGAACGCGCAGTAAACCTACCGGACACGACCATGACTACAAGAGCATTTGGTTTCAGCTATTTTGCTCGCGTCTTGGGTTACGTCAGTGCATTGCCTTTGGCATTGATTGTTGTACTGACGTTTTCCGACGTATTTGCCCGTTATGTTTTCGCTCAACCGATTCCGGGCGCTTCGGAAATGATCCAGTTCGCGATGGCAATGGCCATTTTTACCGCCCTGCCGCTGGTTACCCAGGCCGGCGGCCACATCACCGTTGATCTTTTTACCAGTGGTGTCAGCAACCGCAGGAAAGCCTGTTTGCAAGTGCCGGCTGAACTGCTTAGCGGCGTTGCGCTGGCCGTTATAGCTTGGCGATTGTGGGTACAGGCCGGTGAATACGCAGGAAACAACACCGCAACAATCGTACTCGACTTAAACATGGCGCCTCTGGCCTATGCAATGTCGATTTTCTCAGCGGTGTCAGTTGTCGTTGCCGGCGTACGCACCATTGAAGCAATACAGGCGATCTTGACGCCAACAGAGGTGCCCCAATGATTGCATCCCTAATAGGCTTCGGCATCCTGTTTTTGTTGGCCTTCGCGGGGGTACCGCTTGCTTTCGCAATGTTAATCGTTGGCACGGTTGGCTTTGCGCTGCTGCGCGGCAGCTTCGAGTCGGCTTATTCCATGCTGGCACAACAGGTTGTCGATGCATCTGCGAACGACGGCATGGCGGTTCTGCCCATGTTTATTTTAATGGGCTTATTCGTGCACAAGTCGGACCTGTCGGAAGATTTGTACAAAGCGGCCAATGCCTGGCTAGGTCATCTTCGTGGCGGTTTGGCGCATGCAACGGTTGCAGCGTGTGCGATATTTGCTGCGATTTCGGGCAGCTCTATTGCCACGGCCGCCACCATGAGCAAGGTTGCTATTCCTCCCATGCGTCGCCTGGGTTACCACGATGCGCTGTCGTGCGGCTCCGTCGCCTCGGCGGGCGTGCTTGGCGTTTTAATACCGCCTTCTGTGCCGTTGGTGGTTTACGGATTGTTAACCAACACCGACATTCGACAATTGTTTATTGCCGCCATTGTGCCAGGCCTGATGCTGGCTCTGCTGTTTGTTATTGCGGTTGTAGGCGTTGTTACGCTGCGCCCTGAATGGGGGCCCACCGGAGAGCGCAAAAGCTGGCAAGAACGGTTCGCTTCGTTGAAAAGTGTGTGGATGGTTCTTGTGTTGTTCGTGGCGATTATTGGTGGTTTGTACGCCGGAATTTTCACGGCAACCGAATCTGCCGGTATCGGGGCAAGCGGCGCCTTATTAATAGGCGTGCTCAGACGCAAAATGACCTGGCCGACCCTGTTCGAATGCTTGAAAGACACGGCCCGTACCACCGCAATGATCTTCACCATTGTGTTCGGTGCATTCGTGTTCGCAAACTTCATCACGTTATCCGGCCTTACCGCAGCATTGATCGACATGCTTCAACAACAGAATATGGGCACGCTTGGATTGCTGCTGATGATGATGGTGATCTACCTGGTATTGGGTGCGCTAATGGAAAGCCTGAGTCTGCTGATTCTGACTGCGCCTATTTTTCATGCAATTGCAATATCTGTCGGCATTCACCCGATTTGGTTTGGTATTTTTGTGGTGATGATGATTGAAATCGGCCTGTTAACACCCCCGGTCGGCATGAATGTTTTCACGGTGAAAACGATGAACCCGGATGTTCCGATTCGCACGATTTTCAAAGGCAGCATGCCTTTCGTAGCGGCAAATATGGTGGGGGTTGGCGTATTTATTGCATTCCCGATTATCGGCGTGTTTCTACTGCGCTGGTTTTAGGGTAGGTTTCACCATTTAAAAAATCAGGCATCGCGTACATACGTTGCCCATTCGCAAACACCTGAGTGGGGATACCCTCGCCTTTTGCACCGTGGCAACCAGCACATGCAGAGGCATAAGTGAAGCGCCCGACAGTGCGATCAGACTGGTCCGCGTCGGGTGATGTACCGTTACTTGGCGCGGAGGCACCCGGTAACGGCTGCGGTGCCGGCGCCGCCGGGGCAATCTTGCCATTAGGCCCGGTTAACAAGTACGTAGCAATAGCTTCAATGTCGGTCGACTGCATGGCGCTGGTAGAAAAATGCACCACGGTATACATATCGGCATAGGCCGTACCCTGAGGCGCCATGCCGGTACTTAAATACTGGCTTAATGTCGCCACGTTAAAACCGCGTTCACTTAATGCTTGCGCAGTAATATCGGGGCGCTTCAATACCGACCATTCACTAAGCAATGGATGTATTACAACCGTCACTTGAATGAGCGGGTGTACCAGATGCCGCGCATCTTCCCGGAAGCGCGGGCGGAGAATTTGGTGATTCAGGCTACAGGGGTCGGCGCAAAGTCCTTCTCGGTCCTCATATCTGATAAGTTGCCCTGTTTGGACAACATTGAAAAGGGCCAGTGTTTCCCGCTGTACCTCTATGACGAAGCCGCCCAGCAATCCGAAGCAGCTGACCTATTTACTAAACAGGGTGCCGCCTCCACCAAAGGGCTGCGCCGCCGTGATGCCGTCACCGGCAAAGGTTTAGCACACTTCCAGGAAGCCCATCCCAACGAGCAAATCAGCAAGGAAGATCTCTTCTACTACGTCTACGGGCTACTGCACTCGGAAGACTACCGCGAGAAATACTCCGACAACCTTTCCAAAGAACTGCCGCGCATTCCCCGCGTCAAAACCGCGACTGACTTCTGGGCGTTCAGCAAAGCTGGCCGTGCGCTGGCTGACCTTCATCTGAACTACGAAACCGTGGACATGTACCCGGCCACCATTGTCGGCAATCCTTCAACCGACGATGACTACCGCGTCGAAAAGAAGAAGTACGGGGCGGAGAAAGACCGGACCACACTGCACTACAACAGCAAGATCACCATCAAGGGCATCCCGCTGGAAGCCTATGAATACGTCGTGAATGGTAAGCCGGCACTGGATTGGGTGGTGGAACGTCAGGCAGTCACAACCCACAAGGCTAGTGGCATCATCAACGATGCCAACGACTGGGCTATCGAAACGATGCACAACCCTAAGTATCCTCTCGAACTCTTCCTGCGCGAGATTACGGTCAGCCTCGAAACAATGAAAATCGTGCGATCACTGCCGAGCCTCGTGCTGCTGGACTCATAAGGATGTCGCCAGGACGAATATCCGTAGCGGGGTTGAAACGGCGCTGGCGGCGACGTTAACAAAATGGAAATGCTCTCACGCCGTGCGTATGGGTATTGACTGCCAGTGGCCACCATCTTGGCGATGTAAGGTTTGCTAGTCACATCCTCCCACTTTTGATTGACAAGGATATTTGACCTCGCTTCGTTAACGACAAGTTAGATTGTCGTTAACCTTTAGGACAATTTGAGAAACAACGGGCTTTGAAGTGCATGGATGATACATAAACGCTGTTGTTCATCAAATTACTAAATTTATTGCTGACAATTAATTTTGATATTAAAATTAATTAAATTATTCACAACAAAACTAGCGCAAACGCCATGCAAGCTCAAGCCTCGGGACTCAACCTCGACAACGCTGTGAACTATCACTACGGCGAGTTCCCTCCAAATTCTATCAACTATGCATCTTTAGTTGCTCAACTGGTCAGTGCCACCGATGCCCTAGCCAGGTACGACCAAATGCTAAAGAACATGCACAACAGTGAGATTCTACTGGCTCCGCTGCGGAACCAAGAGGCAGTCATTTCATCCCGAATGGAAGGCACAGTAAGCACAATGGATGAGATTTTAAAGTACGAGGCTGATTTCGAAGCTGAGGGAGTTGGGGCGCCTAACGCTAGGTCAGAGGTCGTCGAAACATTCTTATATCAGCGTGCGCTGAAAGGGGCCCAGCAAGCAATTGAATCTGGGCAACCCTTAAGTCAACAATTAATCAGAATGGCCCATCAAACATTGTTGTCTTGGGGCCGGGGAGCAACCAAATCGCCAGGTCAATTCAAGACAGAACAGAACTACCTTGCCGACCGTCAGAAAAAGAACATTCTGTTCGTTCCAATCAGCCCGGAACGGCTACAAGACGGCATGGATTTATTGTTCGATTATATTGAGAACAGTAAGGATGTGCCCCTGATAAAAGCAGCTTTATCGCATGTCGAGTTTGAAGCCCTCCACCCTTTCAAGGATGGAAACGGCCGTATAGGACGCATGATTATCACCCTACTTCTGTGGCGCTCGGAAGTTATATCCGCGCCACATTTCTACATTAGTGGTTTCCTGGAAGAGCATAAAGACGAGTATATAGACAGGCTACGGGATGTATCGAAGAGCGGAGAGTGGACCGGGTGGTGCGCATTCTTTCTTGAAGCGGTTGAGAAGCAAGCCTACAGAAACCTGGAGATCTCCGAGAACATACGCACTCTCTACGAAACTATGAAACAGGAGTTCAGTGAGGTACTTGCATCGAAGTGGAGCGTCAATGCCCTAGACTTCGTTTTCACAAACCCAGTATTTCGAAACAGCCGATTCACCCGAACAAGCGGTATACCTTCGGCCACTGCCGCGCGGTTTACTCGGGTACTAGTGGAGAAAAATCTTCTTAGCGTCATTGAGGAACCAGCTGGGCGCCGCCCGGCCCTGTATGCATTCGAGCCATTACTCAAACTGGTACGCGTGTAGGTACGATAAAAAAGCCCTTGGTTCCTAAAAACCAAGGGCTTATATCCTGGCGGCAGAGGGGGATTCATATCAACAAATGAAACCCTTATAAATAAAGGGCTTCATAAAAAACCAAAATCACCATACATCCTAAAATACATCCTATCTACTACTGGTGGCGTCGCTCCCTCGCCACACCCCCGCTAAAAACCCACCACGTCCAAGCAGGCTTTGAAAGGCGTACCCCGGTCCCCCCTGTGCCCACGCGTAGGGTAACCCGTACCCCCTATCCATGTTGCTCTGATATTTAGGTCAATTTTTGGAAAATGTATTTTGGGGCATGTAGCCATCTATAACCCCTCCTATATGTCTGCTCGCTGCAAAAGCTCCCACACGCCAATATTCAAGCACTTGCATATACGCAACAAACTAATGACCGTCAGGTTATGCTCGCCGCGCTCCACTCCACCCATGTAACTGCGGTCTACTCCGGCTTCATACGCTAGCGACTCCTGAGAAAATCCAGCCTCAGTTCTCAATTTACGTATTGCCTGCTCAATTTTTACAAGATTAGGGTCGCCAGCATAATGGGGTGACGGTTTTGCCATGCCCCGCATGCTGAAATATTGCCGCACTTAACACCACGGGATATGATACCCAAAAATTGTATGAAAATGGACGAGGAAGAACGTCATGGAGTTTGTTAAATTCTTGGGTAAGCTGGGCAGGCTACGCCGGTTCGCGATTGGCGCGACCGTAATAACATTTGTACTGGCGGGCTGCGCGTTACCAAATAGACAGGGGATGTTGGATAAATGGGCCGGGAAGAATATCCAACAGGCAACTATTGAGCTAGGCCCTCCACATAGAACCATTCAAATGCCTCAAGGGCAAACAATGTATATATGGGAGCAGCAGTACGGCGTTCGTTCAGAAACGCTATGTCGCACTGGCCTACAAGTGGACTCTAACGGGATAATTGTGGATGCCTCGCAGGAAACGAAATCGCTGTTGTGTAAATGATGGGGGCTGACTGAGCTGTTAAGGCTTCCCCATTTCATCAAGTAAAGCGGCGACAGCCCGCCGCAATGCCACAGCCTGTTGGGTTCCTACCCCGGTCGTCGTGCTATTAAACCGCGTCTTGGATAGCCCCTCGGCGGTCTTGGGGCCGGTGCTGTATTCCCACAACTTCCGCCTGCGCGCATCTTGCGCTCTTTCTTTGCGTTGCTGGGGCGTCCAGTTCCTGGCCATGGGTATAAGTCCGATTTGATGGTCTGTTGCAATCGTATCGCCGTGCCTTGGGCTAGTCGACGTCTGTGATATCCGCCACAGCAGGACGTGGCCCGCGCTTTTCTAGATCGTGTAACGCCGTGGCCGATTGCATCGCCTGCCGCTGGCACCGCAAAGCTAACCCTAGGTGCAGTTGCACAGCTTGCACGTCGCCACAGCGAGCCGCCCTCTGGGCCAGACCAACGAAAAGCCGATCAAGGTCTTTTACCTGAGCCTCCAATCTCGCCCGTGGTGTCATGGTTCGATTGGCATCACGCAGTGGCGCGAGGTCATCGCCCGGCACGACGACAGCCTTACCCCGTTCCTTCATTACGCGGGCCAGATCGTCGGCCAAGTCCAATATGGCAGCAACGCTTGGTTTTTCTTGGCTGTTCGATTCCATTAGATTCTTACTCCAATTCTGGATATTACCTAGTGCAGGCCGGTGGATTAAGCCAGGGTCAGATAAAAATGATGTGTTTTTGTGTGGGCCATGTGGGCCATTGCGGCCAAGCCTTTATTCATGCGGGTTTCGGCTGGCCCACACCCCTTTTGCCATGTGGGCCAGCGCAAAGCCCCTATTCATGCGCCTTGGCCGCAATGGCCCACATGGCCCACAACTTTTAGCATTGGTTTTATCCGTCGCTGGCCCACATACTGGGGGAGAACACATACACGCGGGTGCGGCCCATCCCTGCAATACTTTTGCGCGGGGCTGTGTGGCGCTCGCCGGTGGATGGGATGAGCCAGCCAGCGGCCACCAACTCACGAGTGGCCATTTTTTGGTCAAAGCCCGCGCATAGCTCCGTGCGGAATACCTCGGGCAGTACCCAGTGCTCTTTGGTGCCGTCGGATAGTCGGTGGACGAATCCTGCCCGATTTACGACAGTGCCCTCAAGCGGGGCACCATCACGCAGCATGGCGAAGCGGGACTGGCCATGCAGCTCAAAGAACTTGCGTACATGGGCGAAAATGGCCCGTGACTCTCGGTTACCCGTACCAAACTCGGCCAGCCAATCCGCGAAGCATTTACGTGCGGCCTCGCTCGCCTCGTTCGGCCCCCACCCTGTAAGCCCTAGCCTCGTGGCAATTTCCCCCGCTGTGGCCACTAGGGCAAAACGACGGGCGACACGCTGCACCTGGCCGCTGGCATCGGGTGGCACCACCTCCTGTACGAAACGCTGGATTCCCGCCGGTGCTCGGTCAGCCAACCGTGCGCGGCCCCCGACAATGGCTCGTAACCATGCAACACCTACAGCGCCGTGGTACTTCGCGGCAGCGTCTTTGGTCGCCAGGGCAAGCGCTGCGGGGTTATCCCGATCGTGCAGAACCTCGAACAGCCCCAGCCCAGCGCCTGCATCCGCTGGAATATCAGCCAGCCTTACCTCTTGCCCTGCATTGGTACGTTGTCCCGCACGGCCCATGAGCCCCGATAGCCCCTCTTCTCCAGCGGACAAGAACAACAACCGCCAGCGGGCTGCTTGGCGTGCCGTGCCGGTCCGGGTGGCGCGTGATTTTCCCTGCCCATTGGAGAGCATGTAAGCTGCTTCGCCCACCTCGCGGGGGTCGCACTGGCTCAGTTCGTCCAGAACCAGCAGACCGTCGTTATGCATCTGAGCCAACGACTCCAGACCGTTAACAGTGCTGCGCCATGTTCTGGCGTAAGCCTTTGGATTTCCCCAGATACTGGCAGCAACATGCAATGCAGTGGTCTTACCCGTGGACGAAGCCCCACGAAGATGGAACCCCCCGCTATCCTCGCCCACGATATCGGCCAGGGGCGCGGCCAGTGCCAGGGACGCCGCGAACACTACGCGGCTGTTGCCAGCGGCTAAGCGCCCGACACTATCGCGCCACTGTTCGGCGGTACCGGCGATTGACAGCGCAGGCTCCAGGGCATGCGCGTTTTGGTAAACGACAATCTCGTTGGTCTGGCCGATAGCTTCGCTTGGTGTTACGTACACGTCGCCATGCCACCCCAACCGCTCAACACACCTAGCGCGGGTCTGTACCTGGGCCACTTGTAGATAGGCTGCTAATAGATCGCGGGGTTTCTTGCCTGGGGCGATGGTCAACCCAAGCCGCGCCAACTCTTTACGCACCTCCAGGCCATCGGCTTGCAATAGTTCCAGCGGCATAGCCCATTGGTGTGGCTGGCCGTCGGCGTCTCGCCAAGATAACAGTCGCCCCCATTCCCCTGAGCGTGTGTCGCGGGTCTGGGCCGTAACATGCAGTGGAGAGCAAATCCATGTTCTTTGCGGATCGCCCTCGCTGTCGGTAGTGGTGAACACGACGCCATCGCCGCCTACGCTAAACTCGCCGCCCGCGTAAAGGTAGCGCCGTGAAGGCTGTGGCGGCGTAGCGGCTGGGGCTTGCCCGTTAGCCACAGGACTGGGGGCGGCTTCGCGTACCATGCGAATAACGCTGCGCATGGTGACTTGAGGGCCGCTCGACTTTCCAAAACCTGCCCACTTAGAAGCAAGCTCGACATCGCCTGGGAACTTGTCGCTTCGACTTGACCAAGTAATCCACGCATCAAGCCCGGCCTGTGCTCCGCTGGTTTCGTGGTGCAGGGCTTGACCGACGATCAGCCAACCGCTGTAAGGCATGGATGCATCGAGCCCGGCAAGCAGTTCGTCGATTTGCCCTTGATCCAAGCCCAGCGGCCCTCCGCCCAGGTCATCATTGCTTGCCGCCATGAGCGCAGCGGGTATGTTGGACAGGACCGCAGCGCGGAGCGTATCCACCTGCTTGGCCCCATCCTGGCCACATCCATTCAAACAAGCCAGCAAATACTCGGGAGCATCGGCGATTGTGTCGGCATGGTCGACCGCCAGCCCTTCAGCGGACCAGTCCACCACGTAGCCGCCGGCCCCCCGCACATCCAGCCCTGGCCCCAACTTCCCAGCGCTAGTTTTAATGGCCACCCCCTCGGGCGCTTTGAACCACATATGAACGCCGCCTGATCGAGTGTGGTGGGTCCGAGTGGGCGGTAACTCCCAGCCTAGTTGCGCAACCGTTGCGAACCCGTCAGCGCCGTTAGCATGGTTCCGGTCTATGTCCAGGGCAAACACGCCCTGTTGCCCTGTAGGCACACCCACCAGCGCCTGGGGGTACTTCTTCCCCCAGGCTTCGATCTGGCTTAGTTCGGTGGTGGCATCATTGAACCCTCTGGGCGTGAACGGCGCTTTTGTGGGTTTGCACGGGAACACTGCAATTCCACGGGCGATTAGCGGCTGGGCTTTTTGAGCAAAGGTCATTGATTCCATGCTTATGCCTCCACCAGTACGGTTACCTGGGGACAAGGCGGTACCTGCCACTCATATAGAAGGTCGGCGGAGTCACAAGGCAGCGACCTAATACCAGGGTCATCAGGGCCAGTGCGGCCAATAAAAAAGTGGGGCTGGCCGCAGAATCGGCACTTAACCGTTTTGACTGCTCCAGGGAAATAATCAGGGGCTGGCTGAACCGGGGTAACCCAACTGTTCCACGGCTTCAGCCCACGCAGCAATACTTTGGCCGTGGCAGATAGCCCTAATGCTGTTTTCTTTGGTTGGCCCGTGATACCATCGTAGCCAGAAGTAGTGGCTTGCGAGCCGCTTTGCTGTAGTCTCTCGAAGGCCCCGACGCCCCCCAGCTCGCGGGCCTTCTGTTTTTGGTGGCGGGGGTGTCTCATTGCGCACCTCTTACTTGGTTGTCAGCGCCAGCTTGACGCGCTAGAAAAGCATCCAAATCGTCACGCATCCAGGCGGTTATGCGTGGGCTAAGCTTTCTGGGCTGGGGAAATGTTGGATCGTCTTTTGCGCGTTTCCACAAGGTGGATAAACCGAATCCAACATACTGGGCGGCGGCGCGAGGGCGTAATGCTGCGGAGGTTTGGGGTTTCATATTGGCTCCTATGAGATATCCAGCTACCGCGCTGGATTGAAGCCATTACACCGCCCGCAAGATACAAGCGACAGGATAAGTATTTGCAGTTTTTGCGCTCTTACTGCCCCCGCCGCTTGCGCTCCCTGTCCTGAATGAAACGCAACGCCCTACCGTCATCATCACCAATGTTGGGCACTTCTACCCCGCTGGTTTTCAACACTAGTTCTGTGTATTGCCTTGCCTCAGTGGCATCTATCCCATAGTTTGTGATAAGTGCGAGGATGTCGCATATCAAACGGTCTTTGTCGGGATTGGGGGGTTGCCCGCGTTCGCCTTTAACTTCTTCTACCTCCCTCACATATTGCTTTACAACGTCCAGAGGATCAGCTCCGTCAATAACCGCCCTGTTGTATCGCACCATTGGAGGCACGTATTGCGGTTCCTCCGGCAGCCGACCTGCCCGAGCAACGTGTTTTTCCAGGCGCCGCGCGTAAATCCTTTGGCTTTTTAATGTAGGTAGAAGCCCGCGAGCATGAGCACGCGCCCTGTATAACCCCAACAAGTAGCCCAGCTGTTGGCGAAACTGCCCAATCCGCATGTATAGAACGTCCTCGACGTGTTTGCTGGCCTTGGCTGAAATGTCTAGCTCTTTAATCAGCGCTAGCAGGGTCTGCTCATCGGGGGCTGTGGTGTCCACTCTCACAACCCTCGAGTAAGCCACAGGGTTTTTTAGACGTCGCTCAGCGACCAATTTTGTTTTTTTCTCAACACTGGCCATGATGTATTACGCCCTCCGCAACGCCGCTACACTAGCCACGCGCAGCGCATCCAAGTAATCAGCCCATGCCTGCATCATCTTGCTCCTCTGTGGCAAGTACAGAGCGTGGTTATACGCCGCCGATACATCGTCACGTTCTTGGTGGGCAAGCTGCAATTCGATATGCTCATGCGGCCACCCCTGCTCATGCAAAATGGTAGACGCCACACCCCGAAAACCATGGCCAGTCATGCGACCACGGTAACCCATGCGATATAGCGCATACAAAATGGTGTTATTGCTCATATGCGTAGGCTTGCCGGTGTCAGCAGGAAAGACAAATTCACGGCCATAAGATAGGACATGCAGCTTTTGCAGTAAGGCCAATGCCTGCTTGCTCAATGGAACAATGTGCGGGGTAGCCATCTTCATGCGTTCAGCCGGAATATTCCAGCGGCCTGCATCCATATCAAACTCACCCCATTTTGCACCGATCAATTCGCTGGTGCGAACAAAGGTAAGCACCATCAGTTTCAGGGCCAGTCGCGTATGCTCGCCGCCCACATAACCATCCATGTCTCGCAGCAATTGCGGCAACTCTTTGGCATCAACGCGGGAATAATTGCGTTTCTTGCGTGCTGGCAGAATATCAGACGGTTGTATGTCGGCTACCGGGTTGCGCTCAGCTAGATCGTGGGCTACCGCATAGCGCATGATTTGGCTGCATTTCTGTAGTTGACGCTTGGCAATGTCCAATGCGCCGCGATTTTCGATAACTTTAATGCAGTCGCGTACCTGGGCTGCCGTCAAGGCATTAGCAGGCGTACTACCTAAGTCAGGCAGAATGTCTAGCTCCAGCCGTCGCCATACCTCAACAGCGTGTTTATCTGTCTTGGTGGGCTTCCAATGCTGGAACCACTTTTCGGCCACGGCCTTAAAAGTCATGGTGTCGGATTGCTTTTGAGCCTTACGCAGCACCATGGGGTCAATACCAGTCGCCAAGTGTTTTTTAGCCGCACGGTGCAAATCTCGTACCTGTGATAGTGAAATATCAGGGTATGACCCAAAGGTCATCAATTTGCGTTTGCCCATATATCGGTACTGCCAGCGCCAGGATTTCCCGCCTGCGGGTGTGATCCAGAGAAATAGTCCTGCACCATCAGGTAACGGATATGCTTTATCCCGTGGCTTTGCCTGCCTACAACTCACATCTGATAGTTGGCCGGACTCACGAAAGCGCTGTGTGGGGACGTTTGCACTCATTTTGGATGTACTCGGAATAGCGCATAGCGCATTACATCCAAGAATACATCCTAGCCGGGATGTATGTCCATACATGAACATATACGACAGTAGATACTAAAAAGCCCGCAATGTTAACAAACATGCGGGCCTGTAGATACTACGATACAACTATAGACGAATTCTTGGCGGACAGAGGGGGATTCGAACCCCCGATACGCTTTGAACGTATACACGCTTTCCAGGCGTGCGCCTTCAACCACTCGGCCACCTGTCCTTTTTCACTATCAACCACCAAAGTGAAGTCCGCCATTCTAACAGAAAAATGACTTCTGCTGCATCAGCCGGCCTTCTGAACGCTTAACATCCGCTCAACATAACGGGCAATGGTATCCACTTCCAGGTTCACCGAATAGCCCGGTTTCAGGTGCTTTAACGTGGTGACCTGCACCGTATGCGGAATTAAATTAATACTAATCCGGCATCCGCCTTGGGCGTCGTCTTGCACGCTGTTCACCGTTAAGCTCACGCCGTTAACGGTAATTGAACCTTTATAGGCCAAATACTTTGCCAGGTGCGGGGGCACGTCAATGCGCAAATCCCACGACTCGCCCACCGGGGAAAACTTTGCCACAGTACCCAGGCCGTCTACATGGCCGGACACCAGGTGGCCGTCCAACGAATCGCCCACGCGCAAAGCGTGTTCCAGGTTCACTTCACCCGGTTTGTCCAACCCGGCTGTTTTATTCAAACTTTCACGAGACACATCCACGTCGAAGCTACTGTCGGTTAAAGACACCACCGTCATGCACGCGCCTTGAATGGCAATGGAATCGCCCAGCTTGGTTTCTTTCAACGGTAAGTCACCGGCGGAAATAGTTAGCCGCACACCCGCATTTTCATTACCTTCCTGCAACGGGGTTACCTGGGTAATGGCCCCAACAGCGGCCACAATGCCTGTAAACATAACTACTCCTGTTACCTGCTAACGAAACGGTGTCGTTAGCTTTACGGTTAATCTAAGTTTGTGGAACTTGGGAAACGCTATGCACCAAGGCCTGCCAGTGCCCCTGGTGCCGCAAACGCAGGCGGATGTCGTCACCCAACGCCGCCTGCTCTACAAACCGGAAATCATCTTGATCGGCTAACGATTGACGCATGGGAATGGTAAACATCCCGCGCCCAGCTCCCAGAATTTTTGGGGCCATATACACCAGCAACTCATCGGCCAGCCCGGCTTCCAGCAACGCACCATGCAAACTGGCACCGCCTTCCACATGCACTTCATTCACGTCGTTATGCCCCATCCATTGCAGCACCGCGGCCAAATCAACACGGCCGTCACGCTCGGGCATCACAACTGTTTGCACTTGCCGCTCGGCTAAACGTTGCGCCTTGTCGGCATCGTGGTGACACGTAAAAATCCAGGTGGGTGAACCGTTTAGAATACGTGCCGTTTCAGGTATTTCGAAACGGGTGTCCACAACGGCACGGATGGGTTGACGTGGGGTTTCAACATCGCGCACCGTCATTTGCGGGTCGTCGGCCAGCACGGTGCGCAAGCCGGTTAACACCACGCTGCTTCGCGCACGCCAATGGTGGCCGTCGGCCCGTGCCTGCGGCCCGGTAATCCATTGCGACAGCCCGTTGGCCAAAGCAATTTGCCCGTCTATCGAAACGGCCGACTTCAACCATACCCAAGGCCTGTTGCGCGTCATGCGCGACACAAACCCTGGGTTCACCTCAAGCGCCTGTTCTGCGCATATAGGCGCTTGCACCTGTATGCCCGCTTCACGCAAGCGACCAAAGCCCTGCCCTGCCACCAGCGGGTTGGGATCCGGCATAGCCACGACCACGCGCGCCGGCTGAGCCTGAACGAGCGCATCCACACAAGGCGGGGTACGACCATAATGACTGCAGGGTTCCAGCGTAACGTAAATGGTGGTACCGGCCACGTTGTGCCCGCGTGTTTGAGCCTGACGCAACGCCATGACCTCGGCATGGGGCCCACCGGCCTGCTGCGTCACACCCGCAGCAAGCAGTTGGTTGTCTTTAACAATTAAACACGCCACACGGGGGTTGGGGGCGGTTAAGTACAACACCTCACGACTTAGCTCAATAGCCAGCAGCATCCAATAGGCGTCGTCGGCGCCGGGGGGGGCCTGATGTTCGGTAAGGGAAGGCTCAACCATAGTGCAAGACGGTACCGGAATTAGCCTTTGATTTCATCAATGGCTTTTACGAATTCGTTAATGTCTTCAAAGCTCTTGTACACCGACGCAAAACGCACGTAAGCAACCTGGTCCAATTTAATTAGTTCATTCATGACCAGTTCACCCAGGAAACCCGAGGGTACTTCACGCTTGCCGCTGGTGAGCAAAGATTCTTCAATACGGGCTACCGCTGCATCAACCTCTTCGGTGCTAACCGGCCGTTTGCGTAAAGCCAGCTTCAAGCTGGCCCGCAACTTTTCAATATCGAATTCCGACCTTGTACCGTTGCGTTTCACCACGGCCGGCATGGTGAGCTCCACCCGCTCATAAGTGGTAAAACGACGGTCACAGGCCGAACAACGGCGACGCCGACGGATGGTGTCGCCTTCTTCCGAAACACGGGAGTCAATAACCTGTGTGTCGGCGCTGTGACAGAACGGGCATTTCATGGTGTGTAACGGCTTGCCCTACCCGCAACAAGCCGACCTTTCCTTGATAAGGTTTAACGATAAACCGGCAAACGCGCAGTAAGCTCGTTCACACGGGCACGTACGTCGGAAATAACGGTTTCATTTTCGGGGTTGTCGAGCACATCGGCAATTAAATGGCCGGTGAGTTCGGCTTCGGCTTCTTTGAAACCACGGGTGGTCATCGCCGGTGTGCCCAGACGAACACCGCTGGTCACAAAAGGTTTTTCCGGATCGTTCGGAATGGCATTCTTGTTAACCGTAATATGCGCTTCGCCCAAAGCTGCCTCAGCCAGCTTGCCGGTAATGCCTTTGGCACGCAAATCAACCAGCATGACATGACTTTCGGTACGGCCGGACACAATACGCAGACCACGTTCCACCAGGGTTTTCGCCAGCACATCGGCGTTTTTCACAACCTGGGCGGCATACGTTTTGAATTCCGGTTGCAAGGCTTCCTGGAAAGCCACTGCCTTACCGGCAATAACGTGCATCAGCGGGCCGCCTTGAATGCCGGGGAAAATGGCCGAATTGATGATTTTTTCGTACTCGGCCTTCATCATAATGACGCCGCCACGAGGACCGCGCAGCGATTTATGCGTGGTTGAGGTGACGAAGTCGGCATGAGGGCACGGGTTGGGATACGCGCCACCGGCCACCAAACCGGCGTAATGGGCAATGTCGACCATGAACAAAGCGCCGTTGTCGTGTGCGATACGCGCCATGCGCTCGAAATCGATACGCAAAGCATAAGCCGACGCGCCACCAACCAGCAACTTGGGTTTATGTTCTTTGGCCAGCGCTTCCAGCTTGTCGTAGTCGATTTCCTCTTTTTCATTCAAACCATAAGGAATGAAGTTATACAGCTTGCCCGACGCATTCACCGGTGAACCATGGGTTAGGTGACCCCCTTCCGCCAAATTCATACCCAGCACGGTATCACCGGGTTTAAGCACCGCCATGTACACACCCTGGTTGGCCTGCGAGCCGGAGTTGGGCTGTACGTTTGCCGCTTCCGCACCGAACAGCGCTTTCAGCCGGTCGATGGCCATTTGCTCCACGATGTCAACATACTCGCAACCGCCGTAATAGCGCTTGCCCGGGTAACCCTCAGCATATTTATTGGTCAGCTGCGAGCCCTGCGCCTGCATGACGGCCGGGCTGGTGTAGTTCTCGGAAGCGATCAGCTCGATATGCTGTTCCTGACGAACATTCTCTTTCTGAATCGCGGCCCACAAATCGGGGTCAACTTGATCAAGCGTACGGGAGCGGTCAAACATGAATCAATCCTAAAGGCGCGCAATAAATTGCGATCAGTAAAAGCCGAAATTGTACCGTGGTTTGGCTTTAAGCCGCCGCATCACGTAACTTCGGGTTAAGGCTGTACAGACCTGTAGTGCTGGCTTTGCCAAGCACATGGCCCTCAATGGCCTGAAGAACGTCGGGACCGGTAAAAGCGTTATCAACCGGAACGGTTTCGATATCCAGCGCGTACACGGTAAAAACGTAACGATGCACAATAGCATCGTTCCAGGGCGGGCAAGGGCCGTCGTAGCCGAAGTAGTCGCCATTCATGTCACGGTCTTCCGCGAACCATTGCGTGTAGTTATTGGTACCCTGACGTGTATTGTTCGGCGCCACGGGGCCGCCCTTACCGCGCGGTGTAATGCTGTCGCAATACTCCCCCTCTTTAATCTCGCGTACGTTCGAAGCAATATCCACCAAGACCCAATGGTAGAAATCAACGCGGGGTAAATCGGCCGGCACTTCGCGGCCCTCCTGATTGACGTCATCGGGTTTGCTGGGTACGTCGGGGTCGTGACAAATTAAAACAAAAGAACGCGTACCTTCAGGTACATCGGCCCACGCCAACTGCGGATTAACGTTGTCGGACAGCGCAATGGGGGCGTTGCTATCGACCTTGCAAAAGGCGTAACGCTCGGGAATCCACTTTTGATCGGCAAATGATGTGCTGCTCAGTTTCATGCAAACCTCCTTGCTTCAGATTAAGCCAGGGTAACGCGTGCGAACTTGCGCTTACCTACTTGAATAACATATGTGCCGGCGTTCAGTTGTAATGCTTTGTCTTCCACGCGGCTCCCCTCAACCTTCACACCGCCTTGCTCAACATTGCGCTGGGCCTCCGACCCCGATGCCACCAAACCGGCTTCACGCAATACCTTCAAAATACCTTTGGGGGCCCCATCCAGGCTCACTTCCGGCATATCGTCGGGGATGACGCCGTCTCGAAACCGCGCCTCGAAGCGGGCGAGCGCTTCGTGTGCATCCGTTTGCGTGTGAAAGCGGGTCACAATTTCCTGCGCCAGCATCACCTTTATATTGCGCGGATTGGCACCTTCTTCAACCTGTTTTTGCAACAAACTGATTTCGTCTTCAGAGCGGAAAGACAATAATTCAAAATAACGCCACATAAGGGTGTCGGAAATCGACATAAGCTTGCCGAACATGGAGTCGGGTGATTCAGAAATACCAATGTAATTCCCTTTGGACTTCGACATCTTGTCTACACCATCGGTTCCTTCCAGCAAAGGCATGGTAAGAATACATTGGGCCTCTTGCCCATACTCTTTCTGCAATTCGCGACCCACCAGCAGGTTGAATTTCTGATCGGTGCCCCCCAATTCCAGATCGGCCTTCAACGCCACCGAATCATAGCCCTGCATCAGCGGGTACAAAAATTCGTGCACGGAAATGGGAATACCCGATTTGAACCGCCGGGTGAAGTCTTCCCGTTCCATCATCCGGGCTACGGTATAGCGCGAGGCAAGCTGAATCATGCCGCGCGCACCCAACGGATCGCACCATTCAGAGTTGTAGCGAACTTCTGTGCGTTCCGGGTCCAGCACCAAGCTGGCCTGGGCATAATAAGTTTGGGCGTTTTCCTGAATTTGCTCGGCTGTTAAAGGCGGGCGGGTGGCATTGCGACCGCTGGGATCGCCAATCATGGACGTAAAGTCACCAATGAGAAAAATAACGGTGTGCCCCAAATCTTGCAATTGGCGAAGTTTATTCAATACCACCGTATGACCCAGGTGAATATCAGGTGCGGTGGGGTCCAGGCCTAATTTAATCCGCAATGGCCGGCCCGTTTCACGGCTGCGTGCCAATTTTTTTACAAATTCGCTTTCTACCAGCAACTCATCGCATCCTCGCTTAACTACACGCAAATCTTCTTCTAATTCAGGGGATAAAGTGACTTCTGAGGATGACATGACGTTACCGTAAAAAAATTTGCAAAAAAATACTCGAAAAAAGCAAGTGAATGCGATAGCATATCGTGTTAATACAACACGCATCCGTTGCAAACCCACCACGCTCTTTCCATTGCTGGCCAAGCACCCAGTTGAGGCTCTGTTGCGAGCCCCCTATTTTCTTGGCCCGCAAGCTTTCTTGCAGGGTTTGCAAACTGCATTAATACCTATTTTAAGCTTTGATTCGCGCAACTTGCGCTGGAACAAACCTTACCTGAAGCCGAATATGCCCAGAAAGCACGCAGACAAACCCACGCATCATTACATTACCGGTGGCCTTGTGCTTGTAGCACTAGGCCTTTTTGCCGCCGCCGGGGCACTGGCCGTCGTGAAGCCTATCAGCGAATCAACGCCGCCAGTATATCAAGCCCGCGAAACGCTCAGCCTTCCCTCCCCTTTCCCTGAACCCGGCCAAATTGGCAATTCAGCGCCTTTTATCGATGAAACCCGCATTCAACCGGGCGATACCTTGGCTGCATTATTGCAACGCCTGAATGTTCAAGAAGCCAATCTGCAGCAGTTCCTTATCCAGAACAAAGATGCACGCTCTATTTACAAGTTGTATCCCGGGCGTACCGTACAGGCTGCGCTGAATGCCGATGGCAGCATGAAATGGCTGCGCTACTACCATACCCCAGGCACCAAAGACAACGGTGAGTTCGTTTCAAAATGGCTGGAAATCCGCCCCGACAACGACAACGACTTTGTGGCCCTTGAGCTGGCGGAAGCCACCGAAACCCAAATGCGAATTGCGGAAGGGGAAATTGTTTCATCGCTGTTTGGCGCAACCGATGCCGCCGACATCCCCGATGCCATCACATTCCAAATGGCCGAAATTCTGGGCAGCAAAATCGACTTTATTCGCGATCTGCGTAAAGGCGATCGTTTCCGTCTGGTGTATGAAACCCATTCCCATCAAGGCAAGGAAGTGGGCTCCGGCCGTATTTTGGCGCTGGAGTTCAACAACGGCAAAAAAACCTATGACGCCATTTGGTTCGAACCCGAAAATGGCTCAGGCGGCTACTATGATTTCGACGGCAAAAGCCTGAAAGGCGCATTCTTGCGCAACGCACTAAAGTTTTCACGCGTCAGTTCCAATTTCGGTAAGCGACGCCACCCCATTCACGGTAGCTGGCGCAGCCACAATGGGGTCGATTACGCCGCGCCCACCGGAACCCCCATCCATGCCACCGCCGACGGTGTTGTGCAGTTTGCCGGCAAACAGCGCGGCTTTGGCAACATTATTATTCTGAAGCACAAAAACAATATCACAACGTATTACGCCCACCAGCACCGTATTGCCAAAGGCATTCGCAAGGGTACGCGCGTGGAACAGGGCCAACTGATTGGCTATGTGGGCTCTACAGGTTGGGCCACCGGGCCGCACCTTCACTACGAGTTTCGCGTGAACGGCAAACCGGTTGATCCTTTATCCATCGACCTTCCCGTTGCTGAAGCACTCACCAAAACTCAAATGGCGGCTTTCCAATCGACCCTGGATAACTATCGCAACCACTTCACTTTACTGGCCGCACTGCAAAACGCAGGGCAAAGCGGTATCGACAGCGAAGTGCAGGTTGCCCAAGCTGGAAATAACTAAGGTTTGAAACCGGTGGCCGGGCATTTTTATATTGGCCTAATGTCCGGCACCAGCACCGACGGCGTCGATGCGGTGCTGGCGGATTTCGCCAACCCTTCCCAACCCAAGCTCATCAAAGCGATTGCGTTGGCCATGCCGCCCAGCCTTCGCACCACACTGCTTGCGCTTAACACCCCCGGACACAATGAACTGCATCGGGCGGCTGAAGCAGGCCTGGCGTTAGCGAAGCTTTACCACACCGCGTGCGCACAACTGTTGCAGGCGACGAATTTCACCGCAACCGACATCCGCGCGATTGGCGCCCATGGGCAAACCGTGCGACACCAACCCGACTTGGGCTTCACAATCCAGCTCAACGCTCCCGCCCATCTGGCTGAAGCAACAGATATCGATGTCATTGCCGACTTCCGCTCTCGCGATATTGCAGCGGGCGGGCATGGAGCACCACTGGTACCCGCCTTCCATCAGGCGCTACTTTCGAATATCACCCGGCGCACAATCGTTAATCTGGGGGGCATCGCCAATATCACTCGACTACACCCGGGAAAACCGGTAACAGGCTTCGACACGGGGCCCGCCAATGTCTTAATGGACTATTGGTGTGAGCGCCACACCCGGCAACCTTTCGACGCCCATGGGGCGTGGGCGGCGCAAGGCACTGCATCGAACGATCTGCTTGCATACTTAATAAGTAGCGAGCCGTGGTTTACGAAAGCACCGCCGAAATCAACCGGCCGTGACCTGTTTAACGCAAATTGGCTTACCCAACGGCTGAACGATTGGACCTACTCAAACAAGGGCACTTCCTTGCACCCGGCCGATATTCAGGCCACATTACTGGCTCTTACTGTAAATACCGTTGCCACCGCCATTGAGCACTACGCTGCTGCCACGGAAGAGGTATTGGTTTGCGGTGGCGGGGCGCTAAACGATACGCTCATGCACGCACTGCAAGCCCAAATAAAATGCCCAGTTCGAACAACCACGGAACTGGGCATTGATGCACAACATATGGAAGCCTTGGCTTTTGCGTGGCTGGCCTGGGCCTATGACACAGGCCACAAAGCCGCTTTACCCGACGTAACGGGCGCGCGGCATCCCACTATCCTGGGCTGCCGCTACTACGCTTAACGCAAGCTGCCTGGCTTAGGCCGCAAACGAAGAGCCGCAGCCACAAGTTGACGTGGCATTCGGATTACGAATAACAAACTGAGCCCCTTCGAGATCGTCTTTGTAATCGATTTCGGCGCCAAACAAATACTGGAAGCTCATGGGGTCGATTAATAATTGCACGCCTTCCTTGTCGATTGCGGTGTCATCTTCGTTGATCACTTCATCGAACGTAAACCCATACTGGAAGCCCGAGCATCCTCCGCCCTGCACGAAAACCCGCAATTTGAGCTCGGGGTTGCCTTCTTCAGCCAACAAATCTTTTACCTTGGCAGCAGCGGCGTCGGTAAACACCAAAGGAGGGGGTGGGGTTTGCAAATCGACGGATTCAGTCACATTGCTCATTTGATACTCCAGTGCGGCGCATGCCGCGTTAATCATTCATGAACACATCATGAAGTTTCATCGGTTTCGGTTGAGGCGTCGGGGCCGGGAAAGTTAACAGACCGGGAAACCCGAACCGCCCCTTCTTCAATAATATTCAGCGTAACAGAGGTAAGACTTAAACCTTCCGGCATACTTAACAAGCCTTCCAAACGCTGGAACTGGTCGAAGCTTACGGGAAGAGGCTGCGCAGTACTTGCCGCGACCGACGCTTCACCAGCCTGACCGGTTGCTGGGTTTAACGTTATTTTAACGCTTTCACCATTTTTTTCTCCATTAGCCACAAACTCAACATGGCCATTAAACTCACTGCCTGGCTGCGCGTTGCGTGTTAACAGTACACGATACGCCAGAAATGCGCCGTTCGGCTGGATACTAAGCGCTCGAATACTCACCGAACCCGACGGCCCAGGCGGCAAGAGCTGATCATAAAAAGCCAACCGTTCGTTCGCTTTGGCCAAGTCGCCCTGAGCACGCTGAATCGATTCTTCCAGGCTACGACGTGTACTCTGCTCTACCGACAACCGGCTTTGCAATGCCTCTTTCTCGGCGGCCAACTTGGACATGTCGTAACGCAGTTGGGCAACTGTGATATCGAAATCGGTTTGAAGGTTAGCGTACTGCTTGGCAGCCTGGCCCAACTGAGTATGCTGACCCGCAGCAAAACCCAACCCCATGGCAACCACCCAAACCAGCACCCATGTGACACGCTGCCAGAACGTCGAACGTTTGGCGGACCGACGTTTCCCCGCAGCGTTTGATTGTTTGCTACCCATGCAGATTTTGACCGCCAAAAGAATAAAGAGTTCCGGCCCAACCCTGCTTAAACACGCTCTGTGCCGGCCACATTACTAAGGCAAAACAGCTACCAGGTCCAAACCGGTAGTTTCAGGCAAACCAAACATCAGGTTCATATTCTGAACCGCCTGCCCGGATGCCCCTTTCACAAGGTTATCCTGCACGACCAAAATAATAAGCTGACCCGGGTTAGGACGCTGCAGCGCAATTCGAAGCTGGTTTGAAGCGCGCACCGAACGCGTTTCCGGCGCGCTACCGGCCGGCATGACATCAACAAAGGGCTCACCGGCATAATGTTGCTCGTACAAAGCCTGGAAGTCTGTGCTCTGGGCGTCGGGCTGTACACGCACGTAAATTGTTGAAAACATGCCCCTTATCATGGGTACCAGATGCGGTTGAAAAGTAAGCTGCACTGCGCCCCCGGCAATCCCTTCAAGCTGCTCGGTGATTTCGGGGTGATGACGATGCCCGCCTACGCCGTAAGCCTTGAAGTTATCGCTGGCTTCCGAAAACAAAGTAGGCACCGATGCCTTGCGCCCCGCACCAGACACGCCCGATTTGCAATCGGCAATAATGTAAGAAGGGTCGATTAAACCCTGCCGGCGCAACAATGGCAAAAGCCCCAGCACTACGGTGGTGGGATAGCAACCAGGGTTACCAACGACCCGCGCCTTGGCAATTTTTTCGCGATTTAACTCTACCAAACCGTACACCGATTCGGCAAGAATGTCAGGGCATGTGTGGGGCATGTTGTACCACTGCTCGAATGCAACCGTGTCTTGCAAACGAAAATCGGCGGCAAGGTCGATAATACGAACGCCATGATCCAACAAGCTTTGGGCCTGCTCCATGGCAACACCGTGGGGCGTGGCAAAAAACACAACATCACACTGCTCAAGCGGCGATGTTTCAGGCGTGGTAAAGCACAGGTCAACATGGCCACGCAAGTTGGGATACATCTGCGCGACCGGCATTCCTTCCTCTTTGCGCGACGTAATTGCAGTGAGCTCAACATTGGGGTGGCAAGATAACAAACGCAGCAACTCAACGCCGGTGTAACCCGTACCACCAACAATACCCACTTTGATTTTTTTGCCGTTAACTGCTGCCATGCTGAACCCCAAAAAAGAAACTAACGCCATTATGCAACGACGCGAACGCAATCTAAAAACCACCGCGACATTCTCAGCCTACCCCTGCCAACCCGCGCGAGCCAAAATGCCAAAAGCCCCGGCGGCGCCAGGGCTTTTGTGTTGGGAGGCCGGAAGGCCGCCCTGAAGGCACCACGAAAATTAACGCTTGCTGAACTGCTTACGACGGCGGGCTTTGTGGAAGCCCACTTTCTTACGTTCAACTTCACGCGCATCGCGTGTTACCAACCCGGCTTGCTTAAGCACCGGCTTCAGCGTTTCATCGTAGTCGATGAGCGCACGTGTAATACCATGACGCACCGCGCCTGCCTGACCGCTCTCACCGCCACCATGAACGTTGATGTGAAAATCGAACGATTCAAGATGGTTGGTAAGCTCGAGCGGCTGACGCACGACCATGCGGCCGGTTTCACGAGCAAAGTATTCATCAACAGGCTTACCGTTGACAACGATGTTGCCTGAACCTTTTTTCAAGAACACACGAGCGACTGACGTTTTGCGGCGCCCGGTTCCATAATTCCAATTACCGATCATGACCTGTCCTTAGATTTCGAGCGGTTTAGGCTGCTGAGCAGAATGGGGGTGCTCGGCGCCGGCGTAAATCTTGAGTTTCTTGGCCATGGCGTAACCCAGAGGACCTTTAGGCAACATGCCTTTCACGGCTTTCTGGAGAGCACGACCGGGGAAACGCTGCTGCATTTTCTCGAAATTGGTTTCGGTAATGCCGCCGGGATAACCCGAGTGACGATAGTAGCGCTTGTCGAGCGCCTTGTTACCGGTAACGACAATATCGGCTGCGTTAATAATGACGATGTAATCGCCGGTGTCAACGTGTGGTGTGAATTCTGGTTTGTGCTTGCCGCGCAGGCGACGTGCAACTTCGCTGGCTACACGCCCAAGGACTTTACCCTTGGCATCAATCACGTACCAGTCACGTTTGACTTCATGCGGCTTGGCCACGAAGGTCTTCATGATGGTTCCTAAAAAAATAAAAAAACTGGGTCAAAGCGTTGTTCCTCGCCCGTACCCTTACCTAGAAAAGCCCACAATCATAGCATAAATTATTGTTTTTGCGTAACTATTGCTGCTTTGCCCGGTTCAGCGCGCGGTTCAGGTAACTGTCGTAACTGCCCTCAGCCAGCCTGAACCAGGGAATGGTTTGATCTCGGAAGCCCATGTAGTTGTCGTATACCTTTTTGAACTGCGGATACTTGGCATTAAATTCGGCATACACTTCCTGCGCTGCGTCGTAACACGCATCGAGCACCTCAACAGGGAAAGCCCGCAATTCAGCCCCACTCGCCACCAGGCGCCGCAAAGCATTCGCGTTGTGTGCATCGTAATCGGTTAATAATTGCTGACCGGCATAACGCGAAGCCAGTGCAATCAACGATTGGTATTGCTTAGGTAATTCCGCATACGCTTTTTCGTTCACATATAACGACACCTGGGCGGAGCCTTCCCACCAGCCGGGGTAATAATAGTACTTGGCCACGCGTTGCAAACTCAACTTTTCATCATCCAGCGGACCCACGAACTCGACGGCATCAAGCGCCCCTTTTTCAAGCGAGGGGTAAATGTCGCCCGGCGAGATTTGCTGCGGAATAACGCCCACACGTGACAACACTTCGCCGGCAAAACCAGCCGTACGCATTTTCAAACCTTTCAGGTCGGCCACCGACTTGATTTCCTTTCGGTACCATCCGCCCATTTGGGTGCCGGTATTTCCCATGGGGAAATTCACGATATGCCGTGGCGCAAAAACCTCACGCATAAGCTTCAGGCCATCACCCTGATCCATCCAGGCGTTCATTTGGCGCGCATTCAAGCCAAATGGAACAGCCGTATCGAAACAAAGCGTAGGGTCTTTCCCGTAATAGTAATAAGAGGCGGATTGACCACAATCGACGGTACGATTGCCAACGGCATCGAGCACGCCAAAACCCGGTACGACCTCGCCGCCGGGATACAAGCGAATAGTGAACTGCCCCCCGGAGGCCTCTTCAATCATTTTGCAAAAAACTTCAGCCGACCCGAACAAAGGCGGCAAATTCGGCCCATAGGTTGACGCCATTTTCCAACTGATTTTGGGGTTCTGCTGCGCCATCGCCGGCGCTGCAATGGCGGCTGTGCCTGCCACGGCACCTAACCCTGCCTTACCCAGAAAAGCACGACGTTTCATTTTGATTATTCTCCGAAAAATAAACGACGATGAATGGCACCCGTTTTACTGACCCGCCACGGACATGCGCTCAATAAGAATAGACCCCGTCGTTTTGGACCCACGTGTGATTGTGTCGGCCCCGACCGCTGCAATTTGACGCAACATATCAGCCAAATTCCCGGCGATGGTGAACTCTTGCACCGCATGGGAAATTTCCCCATTCTCCACCCAGTAGCCAAACGCGCCGCGCGAATAATCACCCGTTACATAATTCACACCCTGGCCAATCAGTTCGGTGACCAGCAGGCCGGTTCCCAATTTGCGCAACATGGCACGAAAGTCGTCATTCGGATCGGTAAGACGAGAAGACAAAACCAGATTGTGCGACCCGCCGGCATTCCCGGTGGTTTGCATTCCCAATTTCCGCGCTGTGTAGGTGGACAAGAAATAGCCATTCAACACGCCGCCGGTAACCACATCGCGCGCTGTGGTGCGTACACCCTCATCGTCGAACGGCGCACTGCCCATACCACCGAGAACATGCGGATTTTCTTTTACATCTAGATGGTCGGCCATAACCGGTTTGCCTAATGCATCAAGCAGGAAACTGGCGCGGCGATATAGCGCCCCGCCGCTGGCCGCCTGCACCAAAGACCCCAACAGACCAACGGCCAAGGGCGCTTCAAACAGAACCGGATATTTTCCGGTTTTGATACGACGCGCCGACAAACGCGCCAAACTGCGGTGCGCGGCATAACGCCCCACCTTCGACGCTTTGGCCAATTGTTTTGGATCACGCGACGCTGAATACCAATAATCGCGCTGCATATTTTCGCCTTGCCCGGCTATGGGCGCCACCGAGATGCCATGACGGGTGTAAGGAAAACCGCCCATGAAACCCCGCGTATTACCCAAGACAAAATGACCTTCGAAAGTGCTTACCGACGCGCCGTCGGTATTGGTAATCAGCGGACTGACTTCGCGTGACGCTTTCTCGGCCTTCAAAGCTTTTCGAACCGCTTTTTCGGTTGATAAATCCCAGGGTTTGTAAAGACCCAGATCAGGATACTCAAACGCCAGGAAATCCGCCTCGGGCAACCCGGCCGCCGGGTCGGCCGCCGTGTACTTGGCAATATGCCACGCCGCATCAACGGTTTCCCTTAATGCTTTTCTGGAAAAATCGGATGTTGAGGCCGAACCCCGCTGCGTGCCGGCAAATACCGTTACGTCAAGCGAACGATCGCGGGTTTGCTCAACCGTTTCAATATCCTGATTACGAACAGAAACAGACAAGCCCCGCGTTTCGGACACCTCGGCGGCGGCATCGCCGGCGCCCAGGGAACGGGCATAGTCGAGCGCTTCGGCCACCAACTCCTGAAAGCGAGCCTGGTTCTTTTTAACCGGTAAATGAAAATTGGATTTTTTGCTCATTACATCCCTTCTTGTTTAACGCAGTTATCATATCGCTAATTCCACGATCTTATCTTTTACCAGGCATGACAAACGACCCCGAAACATCTGAAAGCGAATACGACCGCCCCAGCAAATCACAGGTCAAGCGCGAAATGCATGCACTGTTAGACCTGGGCAAACAATTGGTCGACCTTTCCCCGGATCGCCTGAAGCAGTTACCGCTATCAGAGAAACTGCTTGAGTCGATTCGGCTGGCGCAGCGTATCAATAGTCGCGAAGGCCGACGACGACAAATTCACTATGTCGGCAAGCTCATGCGCGAGGCCGACGCCGACGCCATTCGACATCAACTTGATGTTTGGGAAAATGGCTCGCGCGAAGAAGCGGCGGCCATGCATCAATTGGAAGCCCAACGTGATCTGCTTCTACAAGATGATCACGCACTTACGGAACTGCTTGCTGAATATCCTCAAGCAGATGTACAACACCTGCGAGCACTGATTCGGGCAGGACGAAAAGAACAGGAAGCCAACAAAAACCTGCAACCAGGCCAAGCCCCTAAACGCAAGCATTATCGGGCTTTGTACCAAGAGTTAAAAACACTGCAGCAAACCAACCCTTAACGCGCTATAAAGCTACCAAAATATATTTGAACTACAAAAACCTGTACTCATGAACGAATTCACAACACAATTAGATTCAATTGAGCTTGAAACCGGCAAGAGTCCGACACACGCGGTAATTTGGCTACACGGCCTGGGCGCCGACGGTAACGATTTCGCCCCCATCGTGCCAGAACTGGGTTTGGCGCCCAGCCCACAAATCCGATTTGTCTTCCCGCATGCACCCGTTATACCCGTTACCATTAACCAAGGCATGCAAATGCGCGCCTGGTACGACATTAAAGACAGCAGTATCGGCCGTCGGGAAGACGAAACCGGCATTCGGCAATCAGAGCAAATCATCCGCGCGTTGATTGCGCGCGAAAATGCGCGCGGCATCCCAACCCGAAATATTATGCTGGCCGGGTTCTCGCAGGGCTGTGCCATGACACTGCAAACGGGCTTGCGGCTGGAAGAACAACTGGCGGGCTTACTATGTCTCTCCGGTTACCTGCCTTTGGCCGAAACGGTCGAGACGGAACGCCATCAGGCCAACCAAACCACGCCCATTTTTATGGCGCACGGCACACAAGACGCAGTGATTGATCTTGAGCGCGCGAAAGCATCATGCACGCAATTACAACAACTGGGCTACAACGTTGAATGGAAAACCTATGGCATGCCTCATTCAGTATGCCTGGAAGAAATTCGCGATATCGCCCAATTCTTCGCGCGCCATTTTGCCCAAACCTAAGCGCTTCAAACCCGACCGTGCACTATAACGACAGCCAAACACGACGCAAGGTGGGGTCGTCCTCATCAACATCGTTCTGAAAGCCCATGCGTGTCATTAACCCAAGCATGGGCCGGTTCGCCGCCAGTACAAACCCTTCAATGTAGTCAAGACGCTGATCGCGAGCCACTTGCAACAAACCTTGCAGCAGCTCTTTACCCAACCCATGTCGCTGCCAATTGTCGGCAACCACCAAAGCATATTCCGCACCTCGGCCGTCGGCGTTCCGCAAATAATGCGCAAAGCCGATAATCTCCTCCTGCGGATGCCCCCGATGCTCAGGATTGGGCAACTGTACCGTCGCCACTAACGCCAACTCCCGATCGTAATCAATCCGGGAATAGCGCGCCAGCATGCTGGGCGTCAGTTCGCGCAACATGGAAACAAAGCGCATGTAACGTGACTCATCGGAAAGTGCACGCACAAAACGTTGCAATGGCTCTGCATCTTCCGGCCGAATGGGGCGCATCAACCAGGGCCGGCCATCGACAAATTGCTTTTCCTGCACCAACTGACGCGGGTAAGGATGAATAGCCATATGGCCATACCCCGACTGCTCCGGCAAAGCCGTCAAACACGAAGGCGCTACGTCAATGTGCACTGACTGCGCAAACAGGCGCGTATTTCCGGCCCACAGGGGATCAATAAGAATATGTTGAATCTCGGGCAGCATGCACACCATGTCGGACAAGCGCTCAAGCGCGTCCTCCAGGCTTGCCTGGGCTGCCGGACTGATCTGATGTCGTAATGCGCGCCGCCAAACCACACTGCGCTCGATAATTTGCCGGGCCAAAAAACTGTTAAGCGGAGGTAAATCAACCGCCCTGTCGCGCGACGATATAACCGTGCGGCCGCCGGAACCAAAGTTAATGAACGGTCCATACTGCGCATCGTGCCCAACACGAATCGCCATGGGCACATCGTCAACATGACTTAACCCGGGGAAATCGTCGTGCGTCGAAAGCAATTCAACCGGCACGTCGAAACAGCCCAACAGCTGAACACATTCCTCAAACTCAAGCGTGGTTCTTTGCGCTTGCAACACGGCCTTGATCAATCGGCGAGCCTGATCGACCTGGGGCGGTTGATTCAAAGGCTCAGGAGGGAGCGTTTGTTGCGACAACACCTGATTGTAATGATAGGTGGCCAGCACACCAAAGGCATTTATCGCAGCCTCCGGCGTACGAAACGAAGGAATACCGGCTTCATCGAGACGGTGCCGCAAAGGGCGCATGGTGGCCTCGCCCATTAAGCATGCCATAACCGGCTTCGCCGCACTGGCGGCAGTATGGGCCAGTTGTGCAACAACGGCTGCCATATCCACCCGTTGGTCGGGCGCCAGCAAAACCAGAATACCGTCGACACCCACATCGGTTGTTAAAGACGTTAAAACCCTTCTCATGGTTTCCGGTGTAAGTGCCACACGCGTTACCACTGGATTGGCAACCTGTGCTGCATCTTCCAGCGACTCCGCCAACGCCTTTTGCGTTTGCAACGACAACTCAGCCCGTTGTACCGCCGCGGCAACGCCCATAATATCGAGTGCAAGCTGCGGTGGCCCACTGCCATTGGATACAACCGCAATGCGCCGGCCTTTGGGGCGTACAGGGCTTCTTAATACCTTAATGGCTGAAAACAACTGTACAAAATAAGGGATGCGCACCGCGCCGGCGCGCCGCAACAACGCATTGAATACGGCATCGCTTTCCGAGTTGGGATTGCGTGACCCGCCGCCGGCTTTCAACACCACCACCGGCTTAACCGCTGCCGCCGCACGCAACGCACTGAACAACGCCCGCGGCGAAGGCACCTGCTCAAGATAAACTGCAATACTGTCGGTTCGGGAGTCGGTGGCCAGATAATCGAGCAGGCGGGCCAGTGTCAGATCGGTTTCATCCCCCATGGATGCCACTGTGGAAAACCCCAGATTTGCATCGCGCGCCCAATCGAGCACGGCGCTGACAATGGCCTCCGATTGCGACACCAAAGCCACTTTCCCCGGCAACGCCAAGTCGGAAGAGAGGCTGGCATTCAACCCAAGATGGGGCCGCTGGATGCCCAGTGTGCGGGGCCCCAACATGACACAATCATGTTCACGTGCCCACTGAACACAAACCGCACAATCTTGCCCCGGCGTGGCGGAAGGCGATGGTGGAGAAAGCACGATAAGTGCACGAGGGCGATATCGCTCCAAAGCATTCAATGTTTTCGGTAACGCATGATATGGCAGGGCCAGAACGGCCAGGTCAAGACGCCGCCCCGACGGCACGCCGGCCAGATCTTGCGGCCACTGTGCGGGAGCCGAGTCTGACCAAACAACATGCGTTTGATGCCGCGCCAAACGCCCCAGCGAGGCAATTGTTTTCATGGGAAGCGCGGCAGGCCCCACAACCAGCACTGAAGCGGGATCAAACAAGGCGGCAAGGCGATGACGAAGCATGACGACGGAAGCTTACTTTAAAATAGACCCATTATTCCTGAATACACGTGCGCACAGTGTGCACCAAGCAAAGCCTAAACATAATCTATGAGCTCGTCTACCTCCCAAACCATCCGTACCCGTTTCGCCCCCTCTCCCACCGGCTATCTGCATCTGGGCGGGGCTCGCACAGCGCTTTTTTCATGGGCTTTCGCACGTCATCACAATGGTGTGTTCGTCTTACGTATTGAAGACACCGACATTGAACGCTCAACACCCGAAGCGGTTCAAGCCATTCTGAATGGGATGGACTGGCTCGGAATGCAACCCGATGAAGGCCCCTTCTACCAAATGGAGCGGGTGGAGCTGTATCGAGACGTGATTGAACGCATGCTGAACGAAGGCCATGCGTATTATTGTTACAGCAGCCCCGAAGAAGTGAACGCCATGCGTGAAAAGGCACGTCTGGCCGGCTTAAAACCCCGTTACGACGGAACCTGGCGACCTGAACCCGGTAAAACATTGCCCCCTGTGCCGCAAGACCGCAAACCGGTCGTGCGTTTCAAAACCCCCCAGGACGGCGCAACAAGCTGGAACGACCTCGTTAAAGGCCCCATCAGTATTGACAATAGCGAACTGGACGATTTGGTTATTGCACGCGCCGATGGCACGCCCACATACAATTTTTGTGTCGTTGTCGACGACTGGGATATGCAAATCACCCACGTTATTCGCGGCGATGACCACATTAACAACACCCCGCGTCAGATTAATATTTTGCGGGCGCTGGGCGGCACACTGCCTCAGTACGGCCACGTCCCCATGATTCTCGGTCCCGACGGGGAAAAACTCTCCAAACGCCATGGGGCGGTTAGCGTCATGCAATATGATGACGACGGCTATTTACCCGAAGCGATGGTGAATTATCTGGCGCGCCTGGGCTGGAGCCACGGCAACGATGAGGTTTTCTCGCGCGAGCAATTCATTGAGTGGTTTGATACGCGCAACCTCAGTAAATCAGCAGCGCAATGGGATCCAAAGAAACTCAATTGGGTCAATGCACACTATATTCGTGAAAGCAGCAACCAAAGGCTGGCAGAGAAAGTGGCGCCCCGCATCGTAAAGCTCGACGGCAACCCCGAAGCAGTTGATCTGGAAGCTGTCATGGGATTACTTAAAGAGCGCGCGGAAACTTTGAACCAATTAGCCGAAGAGGCCATGTTGTTTTGTGGCCCCTATATTCCCGCCGACGCAGAATTAAAGCAGGAACACCTGACTCCGGAAGCGTTAACCGTGTTAGCCGATTTCGCCGGCCAGGCGGCAACACTGCCGGAATGGACAACACCGGCGTTATCAGACCTGATTAAAACGGTGTTGAAACAACACAACCTGAAAATGCCGAAACTGGGTATTCCGCTGCGGGTAGCCGTAACGGGTCGCAAACAAACCCCGGCAGTTGACGCTGTATTAAGCCTGCTGGGGCGAGAAACCGTTTTAAAACGGCTGGCCGCGACGCTGGAAAACCGTTAAAAGGGTAAACGGTAATCATTGGGCATGCGCTTTAACAAGAAAGCGCTTTGCCCTTCCCTCAGCTTAAGTTGGCCCGACCCTTGCAAGGCGTAAGGATAACGATTCACATAGATAGGGTCATTGGCTTCGACCCACGCGCCATTCGACTTCAAGGTTCGCAGAACCAATTCGCCGGTAGAGGCGTCGCGTTGCCAACAGCCGGTTTCCCGCAACGACTGCGCCGGCTTACCCTTGCGTTGCAGGCGCTCGGCGTACGACATGGTCCCATCGGGGTGTAAATTCATCCAAACCTGAAATGAGCCGGCTACCCCTGCCTGATTGCGCTGACCCAACCAATTGCCTGCCAGATCGATATTACCGGACGGCTCACACTTTATTTCAGACGTATGCACCGGCTGCTTGGGCATCGGGGCACAACCCACTACCAACAGCGCCGCAATCGGGCTTAAGAGCAGCGAACGAATTTTCATTCCAGACATGGCCGAATTAATCCAATACAAATAAGTAATAAAGCACTGTCAGACTATTATGACGCCCGGCAACCCAAGCGCATAAAAAACACCGTCATGACAATACATTGAGGCATTTGCAACGGAATTGCAACAGCCCCCACGCGCTTGCCCTAAGACTTTTTTGAAATAAACCTTATATAGTTGTTTACCCTGCTTGCTTCGCCCTTCCCATAACACTACAATTAGTGCTTGAAACATCTCAAACCACTACATATAGTGGTTGATGACAAAAACCTGAAAGCAAAAAAACTCTATCTTTTCAACGCGTTTTTTCCGCGTTTTCACGATCCACCGTTATCTGACACACGTTTTCGCCGGCCACCTTCGTCGGCGGTTACAGGAGCCATCCATGCAAACAACCCTATCAGAACACCACCCTGAGACTCCGCCCAGCGCGCCCGCCGCCGAACGGAAAACCAGTGGCCAGCAAAACAGCCCATGGCAGAATTTCAGTGTTATTCGACGCAATGGTGCAGTCGTTTCCTTCGAGCCCAATAAAATCAGCGTAGCCGTCACCAAGGCTTTTCTGGCTGTTAATGGCGGGCAAAGCGCAGCTTCGGCGCGCGTTCGTGAATTGGTGGAACAACTCACTTCACAGGTTGTTAATGCGCTTATACGCAACCGGCCCGGTGGCGGTACTTTCCACATTGAAGACATCCAGGACCAGGTTGAACTGGCACTGATGCGCTCTGGGGAACACGATGTCGCCCGCGCCTACGTACTGTACCGTGAAAAGCGGGCCCAGGAACGCGCCCGAAATGCACCCGAGCAGGCCGCTCCCAACACACCGGCCCTGAACGTTACCGACAACGGCGTCGTACGCCCTCTTGATATCGAACGCCTGAAAGAGACCATTGAAGCGGCCGGTGTCAACCTGCCCATTCAAATCGACAACGACGCCATCCTGAACGAAACCATTAAAAACCTTTACGACGGCATCCCCGCCGAAGAGGTTTATAAGTCGGCTATTTTGTCGGCTCGCTCCATGGTTGAAAACGACCCGGCGTACAGCCAGGTTACCGCACGCCTGCTCTTGCATACGATCCGTATTGAAGTCCTGGGCGAAGAGGTTTCTCAAGCAGAAATGGAAACCCGCTATGCCGAGTATCTGCCCAAATTCATTAAAACCGGTATTGAAAATGGTTTGCTCGACGACAAACTGGGCCAGTTCGACCTGCCCAAGCTTGCCGCCGCCCTGAAAGCCGAACGCGACAACCAGTTCACCTATCTGGGCCTTCAAACACTTTACGACCGTTACTTCCTGCACGTTCGCGGCCGTCGCATCGAACTGCCCCAGATCTTCTTCATGCGTGTGGCAATGGGCCTGGCACTGAACGAAATCGACCGCGAAGCACGCGCCATCGAGTTCTACAACGTGTTGTCTTCTTTCGACTTCATGAGCTCCACACCCACCCTGTTCAATTCAGGCACACTGCACTCACAACTGTCTTCGTGCTACCTCACCACCGTGTCCGACGATCTGGTGGGCATCTACGACGCCATCAAGGAAAACGCACTGTTGGCCAAATATGCCGGCGGCCTGGGCAACGACTGGACACCGGTACGTGCTTTGCGCAGCCATATTAAAGGCACCAACGGCGAAAGCCAGGGGGTTGTACCGTTCCTGAAAGTAGTGAACGACACCGCCGTTGCCGTGAATCAGGGCGGCAAACGCAAAGGCGCGGTGTGTGCCTACCTGGAAACGTGGCACTTGGACATCGAAGAGTTTCTGGAATTGCGCAAGAACACCGGCGACGAGCGCCGCCGTACACACGACATGAACACGGCGAACTGGATTCCCGACCTGTTCATGAAACGCGTTATGGAAAACGGCGACTGGACACTCTTCTCGCCCTCCGACGTTCCCGACCTGCACGACAAATACGGCCAGGAGTTCGAGGCTGCTTATATTGGCTACGAAGAAAAAGCTGCCCGTGGCGAGCTGCCGCTACACAAAACCATTCCAGCGACAACCCTGTGGCGCAAAATGTTGTCGATGCTGTTTGAAACCGGCCACCCATGGCTTACTTTCAAAGACCCTTGCAACATCCGTTCGCCTCAGCAACACGTCGGTGTCGTTCACAGCTCCAACCTGTGCACTGAAATCACATTGAACACCAATGAATCGGAAATTGCAGTCTGCAACCTGGGGTCGGTTAACCTGGCCGCCCACTTGAAGCCAGGTGCTGACGGCGCTTACGAGCTCGACCACGACAAACTCCAGCGCACCATTAACGTGGCCATGCGCATGCTCGACAACGTCATCGACATCAACTACTACGCCGTACCCAAAGCGCGTAACTCCAACGTACGCCATCGCCCGGTCGGCATGGGCATTATGGGCTTCCAGGACTGCCTGCACATCATGCGTGTGCCCTTTGCATCGAACGACGCCATCGAATTTTCCGATCGCTCAATGGAGGCCGTGTGCTACTACGCTTACCAGGCATCCAGCAAGCTTGCTGCCGAGCGTGGTCCGTACGCCAGTTTCCGCGGCTCGTTGTGGGATCGCGGCATTCTGCCCCAAGACACACTGAAAATGTTGCGTGAACAACGTGGCGGCTATGTTGAGGTCGATGAAAGCAGCACGCTCGATTGGGATTCCCTGCGCGCACATATCCAACAGCACGGCATGCGTAACTCCAACTGCATTGCTGTTGCCCCCACGGCCACCATCTCAAACATCATTGGTGTGTCACCGTGCATTGAACCCAACTATCGCAACCTGTATGTGAAGTCGAACCTGTCTGGCGAATTTATCGTCGTGAACGACGCTTTGGTGCGCGACCTGAAAACACGCGGCCTGTGGGACGAAGTCATGGTGTCCGACCTGAAATATTTCGACGGCAGCCTGGCACGTATCGACCGTATCCCTGAAGACCTGCGCGAGCTTTATGCAACGGCTTTTGAAATTGACCCAAGCTGGGTGGTTGAATGCGCTGCGCGACGCCAGAAATGGATCGACCAGGCACAGTCTTTGAATATTTTCATGGCTGGGGTATCGGGCAAGAAGCTCGACGCCACCTACAAGCTGGCCTGGATTCGCGGCCTTAAAACCACTTACTACCTGCGCTCCAGCGGTGCCACCAATGCCGAAAAATCCACCGGTCGTGGCGGCGAACTGAACGCGGTTTCCAGCCATTCGGCAGGGGCATCCTCTTCCGCCTCTGCGGCGGCATCGGCGGCAACCGAACCGGCCGCCCTTGCACCCACGGCAAACTTGCCGGAAGCCGAGGTCGTTGGTACGGTATGCACATTACGACCGGGCGACGATGGTTTCGAAGAGTGCGAGGCATGCCAATAAGGCTTTAGCCTTGAATCCAACAAACCAACCGGTTAATACACGAACAGATAAAAGGTAAAAGACAATGCTTTCATGGGATGACGATACACCTCAAGCCACGCCCACGCCGGCAAACCCGGCGGCGCGTCAACCTGCTGCGCCTGCGCAAGGCACAACCGCTGCGCCTGCACCGCATTACGACAATGCAGCCATGGCACCCGCGGCGGCCAATGAACCAACAACGCAAGCCAAACCCGCTGCAACGGTTGCCGCACCGGTATCAACCAGTCGTGTCAGCGCCGCCGACAAACGCATTATCAACGGCCAAACCGACGTTAACCAACTGGTCCCTTTCAAATATAAGTGGGCCTGGGAAAAGTATCTGGCCACTTGCGCAAACCACTGGATGCCGCAGGAGGTCAACATGTCGCGCGACATTGCCTTGTGGAAGAATCCAAACGGGCTCACCGAAGACGAGCGCCGCATCGTCAAGCGCAACCTGGGCTTCTTCGTGACGGCCGACTCCCTTGCCGCCAACAACATCGTGCTGGGCACGTACCGCCACATCACGGCGCCTGAATGCCGTCAGTTCCTGTTGCGCCAGGCATTTGAAGAAGCGATTCACACCCATGCTTATCAATATATTGTTGAAAGCCTTGATCTCGATGAATCGGAAATCTTCAACGCTTATAACGAAGTACCTTCCATTCGCGCCAAAGATGAATTCCTGATTCCTTTCATCGACGCCATTGCCGACCCCAACTTCGAAACCGGCACACCTGAAGCAGACCAAACACTGTTGAAGTCACTTATTGTTTTTGCGTGCCTCATGGAAGGTTTGTTCTTCTATGTTGGCTTTACGCAAATACTGGCCTTGGGGCGTCAAAACAAAATGACAGGTGCTGCCGAACAATACATGTACATTCTTCGCGATGAATCCATGCATTGCAATTTCGGCATCGATCTCATCAACACCATCAAACTCGAGAACCCGCATCTTTGGACATCCGAGTTCCGCGAAGAAATCCAAGGCCTGTTTCGTCAAGCCGTCGAACTTGAATACGCTTACGCAGAAGACACCATGCCGCGCGGCGTACTGGGCTTGAACGCCGGCATGTTCAAATCGTATTTGCGCTTTATTGCCAATCGTCGTTGCCAACAAATTGGCATCGAACCTTTATTCGCACAAGAAGAAAACCCCTTCCCCTGGATGGCCGAAATGATCGATCTCAAGAAAGAACGCAACTTTTTTGAGACACGTGTGATCGAATATCAAACAGGTGGAGCACTAAACTGGGAATAATGCTTGGATACTGCTGTTCCTTAAGTTAGACTCATAGCGTGCCGGGTGCTGTGCACTTTGCACGCTTGTACCATTTGAAATGGGTCGCACCCTTTTAGTGGGGGCCATATCAAATGGGTGGACGTTTCTACGATTCATTCTCAAGGAGCACACTATGGCTACAGCCAAGAAAGCAAAAACCGCCAAGAAAGCAACAGCGGCAAAGAAAGTAGCAGCATCGAAAAAAGCGGCACCCGCAAAAAAAGTAGTCGCGGCAAAGAAAGTGTCGCCGGCTAAAAAAGCGGTAAAGAAAACTGCAGCAAAGAAAGCCGTTGCTAAAAAAGCAACCGTAAAAAAAGCAACTGCCAAGAAAGTGGCAGCGAAGAAAGCCGCAGCAAAAAAAGCGCCCGCGAAAAAAGCGGTAGCGAAAAAAGCACCTGCAAAGAAAACAGCGGCTAGGAAAGCGCCTGCAAAGAAAGCAACCGCGGCTAAAAAAGCAGTAAAGAAAACTGCAGCTAAAAAAGCCCCGGCGAAGAAAGCAGTAGCGAAAAAAACACCCGCAAAAAAAACAGCGGCCAAGAAAGCGCCTGCAAAAAAAGCAACCGCAGCTAAAAAAGCGCCCGCGAAGAAAGTCGCCGGCAAAGCTGCTCCGGCCAAAAAGGCCGTAGCAAAAAAAGCCCCGGCAAAAAAAAACGCTAAAAAAGTAAAAACCAGCAAAACAGCAGCAAACGCTTCACAAACGGCAGAGGCTCAGGAAGCCACCAAAACCGTGAACCCCGCTGCAAGCTGGCCGTTTCCCACCGGAGATCGGCCGTAACGTTTTTTACTAAACATCATTCACTTTCAGGCAGCCGTCACCAAAACGGCTGCTTTTTTTATTTCTCGCAATGGACTTTTTAGTTTCTACTTCAGTCTGCCAGACTCTCATGCGACAATGTGGCATCTTTAACTTCGATGGTGACTGATACCCATGTTTGGCAACATACTGCATTTCATCATCAACATCCTGTTCACCCTTTTCGGTATTGCACTGTTAATCAGGGCCTGGATGTTTGCAATCCGTCTGCATCCGTTCAACCCATACTCACAAGCTTTGCTACGAATGACCGACTGGCTGGTGGTACCGTTAAAACGGGTCATCCCTTCTTCCAGTCGCATCGACGGGCCAAGTATTGTGGCGGCATGGCTAATTGCGCTTATTTATCTGTTACTCACATTCTTTGTGTTAACCGGTGCGCTCCCCCTAATGAACGGCTTGGCCGGTGCACTCATCGCCAGCGTTCTAACCGTGCTGAAATGGGCTTTTAACCTTGTGCTGTGGCTCACACTCATTCAGGTTATTTTGTCGTGGGTGAACCCCATGGCGCCTATCATGCCGGTTCTGCAAACGCTTACTGCGCCGTTGCTCGACCCCATACGACGCGTTTTACCGAACCTGGGCGGCATCGATTTTTCCCCCCTGGTCCTGTTAATTCTGGCGCAAGTCATTATGATGGTTCTTGAAAGTATGGCCTTTTCCTTGTTCGGCGTTTAAAAACTTACGCAACAGGAAAAAAACTGGCCCGGCATATCAGTGCCGGGCCAGTTTAGTTTGTATTTACCGTATTCACCAAAGGGCCAAACCAGGCCCCGAACGCGGAATTACATCGGTACAACGCGCGTTGGGCCATTACCACTTAAAACACGCACACGTTGCCCGGCACTGATAGGTACGTCGGCAGCCTGGGCAATAACACGTGTTTCACCGTTATCGAGGCGCACTTCAATTTCCAGGCCTTGTGTTTTATTGACCTGGTTCTCTACGGTATTACCCAGCAAGCCACCCAGAATAGCGCCCCCTACAGTCGCAATAGCGCGACCCGAGCCGCCACCAATGGCATTACCCGCCACGCCGCCCAATGCGCCGCCGGCAATCATGCCTGCACCACTGGATTTGTCGTTTTGGATAACGACATTGCGCACGGCCACAACGGTGCCATAGCGCACGATCTGTTCACGCTGCGCCTGATCGTAGTTGTATACCGAGCTGGAAGCCGAGGGATTCGCACACCCTGCAATAACCCCTATTGCCCCGACTAACGCCACCACCGTTAGCAGCCGTCCCGGCCGATAACTTTTACGCTGAACCACTGTTGTCATGAGAACACTCCTTTTAGACCCCGATCGATACACAGTTTAACCGGGCAATTTAATACCATGGTGGCGCTCCAGCATGGCGCCGATCCGGCGGCGGTCCGGCTGATGATTTTGCGGACCACGTGATGAAATTTTAATCGCCCCCATCACGTTCGCCAAGCAACACGCTTCACGCAAATCCCACCCTTCGCTTAGCCCATATAAAAGACCCGCGCGATGTGCATCGCCACACCCTGTAGGATCAACGACCTCGTCAACCTGGAAAGGTTCAATATGTGTATGTTCGCCATGCACGTACAACGACGCACCCTCGGCACCACGAGTAACCACCACCGCCTGCAGGCGTGACGACAAGTCGACCAGACTGCGCCCAGTGCGTTGTTCGATGACGCCGGCCTCATACTCGTTAGCCGTGAGAATCTGCGCAAGGCCCAACATTTCATTCAGGTCTTCACCGGAGAACAACGGCATGGCCTGACCCAAATCGAAAATAAAAGGAATTCCGCCGGCATTCAAACGTCGGGCATGAGCGAACATCCCTTCTTTTGAATCGGGCGCCACAATTCCCCATGCCGCCTCCACACCCGATACGTCGTTGTCAGCCGAAAATGACATGGCACCGGGGTGAAAGGAAGCAATCTGGTTGTTGTCGAGATCGGTCGTAATAAAACACTGGGGCGTAAACATGTCGGGCATAACCCGCACGTAACGCGTATCGATACCCAGCTTGCGCATGTATTGCAAGTAATCATCGGCATCAACACCGACCGTTCCAACGGGTAAAGGATGCCCGCCCAGCAAACGCAAGTTGTACGCTATATTTCCCGCACACCCACCATACTCTTTGCGCATCGACGGGACAAAAAACGAAACACTTAAAGAATGAATACTATCGGGAAGGATATGATCTTTGAAATGCCCTTCGAACACCGCAATGGTGTCAAATGCAACGGAGCCGCATACAACAATAGGTTTAGTCATTTTGTTCCTTGATCTGGAAATACTTTTCGCAACTGATAACCATTGACTTTAAGGTCATCCACTTCAACCGGTATATTCAAACGCACCTCCTGGCCCGCTTGAAATGGCTGACCTCGAGTCTCGTCAGGCAGATAGTCACTTGGCCGGTATGTTTTTGTTGCCACAACCGCTCCCGAGAAATCGACCAGATCGAGCATCAGTACCGGCCACTGCTGCGCCTTGCCAAAGGTGTTACGCATCACAACATTCAATTGCATAACGGCTTCCGACTCCCCCGCCTGCAAAGAAGAATCCATAATTGAAATACGATCGACACGCTGAGGGTACGGCACAGTGCAGCCAATTGAAACGCAGGCACGCTCCAGCAATGGGCGCACGGCGGGGGCGGATGACGCGATTTGTACCCGATACGCGTATACCAATAATGCGGCCCCAGCCAATAAGGCCAACACAACAAGCAATGTGATCAGGCCTCCCCAACCGGAGCTTGTCGCTTCCCGGCGATGTGTCAGGAACTCGGCACCCGCCGGCCGCCGAACACGGTCTTCACGCGGTTCGATATAAACAGACACCGGCTCATTATCCGCATTGCCGTCACCTGCAGTGTCACTGTCGGGCACGTCGTCGGGCAAATTTAGGGTATGTAAATCCACCCGCGGGGGAGTGCGCCGTGATGAGGGGAGGCCGGGCTCCGCACGCAATGGTACGCTATCCGATGCCTGAGTCGACTCACGCGACGTTGGCCGGGGTAATGTGTCCGGCGTGTCTGTCGACACCACAAACTCGAAACCATCGAAAATGTTGGCGCAGTTAACACAACGAATATAGCCCTTGCGCAACTTCATCTGTTCCAGACTCGCTGGAAACACAGTGCCGCACTCAGGGCAACGGGTATTCAACTCCATAAACCGGGCCTAACCACCTATAACTGCCTTTACATTAACGTTGGCCGTGTAAACACACCCAACCTTCTCTTGACTGCCAAACCGACAATTTCAACCAGGGCGCATAAGCAGCCGCAACATCATCAGCCTGCCGCTCAAGTACACCCGACAACACCAGCCGACCACCGGGCGCAACACGATTTGCCAGCATGGGTGCCAGAACCTTCAGCGGATTCGACAAGATGTTTGCCACAACAAGGTCAAACCGGCCTTCGGGAAGGCCGTCGGGCAACCCTGCCTTAAGCACAACCTGATTCACCTGCGCGTTGTACTCAGTCGAACTGACTGCCTGCTCGTCAATATCAATAGCATAAACCGAACCCGCCCCCAGTTTGCGCGCGGCAATGGCCAGAATACCGGAGCCACAACCATAATCGAGCACGGTAGGTTCCCCTTGCAAATGCACCGCCAGCCATTCAAGACACAAATGTGTTGTTGGATGACTTCCCGTACCAAATGCCAGACCGGGATCGAGTTCGATGGCTACCACGTTATCGGACAAGTTCAACGATGGATCGTTCACATGCCAACTGGGCACAATAACAATCCGTTCGCCAACGTGAATGGGGCCAAACTGCGACTGGGTTACCCGAACCCAATCGGCATCCGGTACTTCCCGGGTGATCCAGTCGGCGTCGGGAATGGTCTCGCCGGTTGCCGCAGCCAATGCCGCCACTGCCTCGCCCGGCTCGAGATCGTCGGGCAATAACGCAACCACCCGATTATTCCGCCAGGCTTGCACTTCGGGCTCCGTGCCAGGCTCACCAAAAAGTGCCTGCTCGGCGTCGGTGTCGCGCTCGGCATCTTCCACCGAAACAGACAACACGCCTGCCTCAAGCAACGCATCAGACCAGGCCTCCGCCTGCTCTTCCCGGCAATACAACACAAGTTCGCGCATGGCCCGGCCCGTTACGGTCGCTGCGAGAGCTTATGCTCAAGATAGTGGATGCTTGTGCCGCCCTCGACAAAACGCGCATCTTGCATCAGTTCGCGGTGCAGCGGAATATTGGTTTGAATCCCTTCAACCACCATTTCCGACAACGCAATATCCATGCGCGCAATGGCCTGTTCACGGGTATCCCCATAAGTAATGAGCTTGGCGATCATGGAATCGTAATGCGGCGGAATCGTGTAGCCACTGAATACGTGTGAATCCATGCGTACGCCCATCCCACCCGGCGGATGCCAGTTGATGATTTTGCCTGGGCTGGGGGTGAACTTGAATGGATCTTCCGCATTGATGCGACACTCAATAGCGTGGCCACGGAACTGAACATCTTTCTGACGCAAGGTGAACTTCTCACCGGCTGCAATACGAATTTGTTGCGCCACCAGGTCAATTCCCGTCACCATTTCGGTTACCGTGTGCTCAACCTGAATACGGGTATTCATTTCAATAAAGAAAAATTCACCGTCTTCGTAAAGAAACTCAAACGTTCCGGCGCCGCGATAATTGATTTTGCGGCACGCTTCCGCACACCGCTCGCCGATACGCTCGATCAGCTTGCGCGGGATATGGGGCGCGGGTGCTTCTTCGATAACTTTCTGGTGCCGGCGCTGCATGGAACAATCGCGTTCACCAAGCCACACCGCATTACGCCCGCCATCAGCCAACACCTGAATCTCGACGTGACGCGGATTTTCGAGAAACTTTTCCATGTACACTTCGGGGTTGTTAAATGCCGACCCCGCCTCGGTACGCGTCATGGCAACAGCATTCAGCAGTGCTGCTTCCGTATACACCACACGCATGCCCCGGCCACCGCCACCGCCGGCGGCCTTAATGATGACCGGATAACCGACATCGCGGGCCATTTGCATAATGGTTTGCGGGTCTTCCGGCAACGCACCCTCAGAACCAGGCACCACGGGAACCCCGGCTGCAATCATGGCACGCTTGGCGCTGACCTTGTCACCCATTAAACGAATACTCTCGGGACGCGGACCGATAAACACAAAGCCGCTCTTTTCAACACGCTCGGCGAAGTCTGCGTTCTCTGCCAGAAAACCATAGCCGGGATGAATTGCCTCGGCGTCGGTCACTTCGGCAGCGGAAATCAAGGCCGGCATATTCAGGTAGCTGTCGCGTGCGGGTGCAGGCCCAATACACACGGACTCATCGGCCAGTTTTACATACTTGGCATCACGATCGACTTCGGAATGCACCACAACAGTTTTAACGCCAAGCTCGCGGCAGGCACGCTGAATCCGCAGTGCAATTTCGCCCCGGTTGGCAATCAGAATCTTTTCAAACATGAATTAGCCAATAATAAATAAAGGTTGACCATACTCAACCGGTTCACCGTTCTCAACCAGGATCTCTTTAATCACTCCGGTTTTATCGGCTTCGATTTCATTCAGCAGCTTCATTGCTTCAATAATACAAAGCGGCTCACCTTCTTTTACCGATTGACCCACTTCAACGAAAGGCGATGCGCCCGGATTCGGTGCCCGATAGAATGTGCCGACCATAGGCGCCTTAACAGCATGCCCTTGTGGCTGCGCAGGGGCAGCCGGTTGTTGTTGTGCAGATGCAGACGCTGCGTCGGTCGCAGGGGCCGCCGGCGCGACCTGAGCAACCGGCTGAACCGATTGCGAGAACTTCACGATTCTGACCTTGCCATCACCTTCGGTAATTTCCAGTTCGGCAATACCCGAGTCGGCAACAAGATCAATTAGGGTTTTAAGTTTTCTGAGGTCCATATGTCCTTCCCGAAAGACGGCACCGGCGGCAACTGCGGGTGCACGAAAAAATAATAAACAAAAACAATTGATGAATTGACTGAATACCTATTCCAACTAATGAGCCAACGCATAACGAAGCGCAGCTTCGTATCCCGCGGGCCCAAGGCCGGCAATCACGCCTACAGCCTGATCTGACAAATATGAATGATGGCGAAAGCTTTCACGCTTATAGACATTCGACAAGTGCACCTCGATGAAAGGAATGCCGACTGCAGCAAGCGCATCACGGATAGCAATACTGGTGTGGGTATATGCCCCGGCGTTAATAATGATGAACTCGGTTTCATCGTGGCGGGCGGCCTGAATGCGATCGACCAGCTCACCTTCATGATTACTTTGAAATACCGCGCATCCTGCGTCTTGTTCAACACAAAGCTGACTTAAACGCGCGTCGATATCGGCCAGCGTTTGATGACCATATATCCCCGGCTCACGAACGCCGAGCATGTTCAGATTGGGGCCGTGCAAAACCAGTATATGTTTCGCCATTGAATACTTTTTTCGTTTTGGAACGTCTTTTTTACGCTAAAGAACGCTATTTGTCTATAAAAAGCATGAATTCCGGGTTAATTTTCGTCTCGTAACAACACGGCGCTTATAACCGGGCCAACACTTCATCGAGCGTTTCGGGCTTAACCTGACCCAAAATGCGCTTAACCATCCGCCCCTTTTCGTTGAAAACCAGCGTAAATGGCAAACCGCCCGCCGTGTTGCCCAACTGTTTCATTAACTCGATACCACCATACCCAACCACCAGTAAATCGTAGGTAACCTGCACTTTGGGCAGGAAGTTACGCATATTAGCAGCCGTATCCACCCCTAACCCCACAAAAGCGATATCCGGATACTTCTGGTTCAAAGCCTCCAGGTCGGGCATCTCTTTCACGCACGGCGGACACCATGTCGCCCAAAAATTCATGACCACCGGGCGACCACGCCAATTTTGCAACGGCTGATCGGTGCCGTTCAGATCGGGATACGATTGAGCAAACAGAATTTGTGCCTCACTTGTTTGAGCCGATGCCAAACAAGGAAACAGACTCGTCGCCATACCCGCAAACGCTAACGATTGCGACAAAAAATGGCGGCGGTTCATGATACGCCGACACTAAGTAGAGGTTTATGCAACATCATCATAAAATTCATTTTAGCACTGCCGCCTGCCACTGCCGGCCTCACCGTCTGACTACAATAGGGGCTGGAGGAAGACCATGCACATACACATTTTGGGGATTTGCGGCACGTTCATGGGCGGCCTGGCCCTCATCGCCCGCGCCGCAGGCCACAAGGTAACCGGTTGCGATGCCGGCGTTTATCCCCCCATGAGCACACAACTTGAAGAACAGGGTATTGACCTGACTGAAGGGTTTGGTGCAGAGCAACTGGCGTTGCAGCCCGACCTTTTTGTCATCGGCAATGTTGTCAGCCGGGGCAACCCCCTTATGGAAGCAATTCTCGAACAGGGCTTGCCTTATACCTCAGGCCCACAATGGCTGGGCGAAAACATTCTGCAAGGCCAACACGTGCTTGCCGTTGCCGGCACACACGGCAAAACTACGACCAGTTCAATGCTGGCCTGGATTCTGGAACAGGCCGGCCTGGAACCCAATTTCCTGATTGGCGGCATCGCACCGGGTTTGAAAGTATCCGCCCGCTACAATCCTGCCAAGCCCCTATTTGTCATCGAGGCCGACGAATACGACACCGCTTTTTTCGATAAGCGCTCAAAATTTGTACATTACCGGCCCCGCACCGCCATTTTGAACAATCTGGAGTACGATCACGCCGACATTTTCGCCAATCTGGAAGCCATTGAAACCCAATTCCACCATTTGGTTCGAATGATTCCTTCAAACGGCCTGATCATTCGACCCACTGATGCGCCGGCGCTCGATCACGTACTGGCCCGGGGGTGCTGGTCTCCCGTGCAAACCTTCGGTCCAGACGGCATGTGGCGCTATACACCGGGCAATCAGCCCACTCACTTCATTCCCAGCTTTCACGGCGCCTCGTACCCGCCGGTATGTTGGAACATCACCGGCGAGCACAATCGTATGAACGCGTTGGCTGCAATAGCAGCTGCGCATCATGCGGGGGTCTCAATTGAGCATGCGATCAAAGCGCTAAGCAGTTTCAGTGGCGTCAAGCGCCGAATGGAGGTGCGAGGCGTCGTCAATGACATTACGGTTTACGACGACTTCGCCCATCATCCCACCGCCGTCGCAACCACCTTGCAAGGCCTTCGACACGTTGTCGGCCCCGCGCGTATTCTGGCGGTCATCGAGCCGCGCTCAAATACCATGAAGCTTGGCACCATGGCGGCCCAATTGCCGCAGGCACTCGAGCTGGCCGACCTCATCTTTTGCTTCGGCGAAACAACCGGCAAGCACGCACTGGGCTGGAATCCCAACGAAGTACTGGCGCCTTTAGGCAATCGGGCCACTTCATTTTCCAACCATGCCGCTCTGGTAAAGGCGTTGAAAGACGCAGCGCAACCCGGCGACCATATTCTGATTATGAGCAACGGCAGTTTTGGCGGCATTCATGGCACATTACTGGAAGCACTGGGCTCACCATGATTTTGTATCTACATGGCTTTCGCTCATCGCCCCATTCCACAAAAGCCCAAATGCTGGCAAAGGAAATGGCCAAACAAGGCTTCGCCGATGCCTGGCATTGCCCCCAACTTCCGGCCGGTCCTCAAGAAGCCATCGATTTATGTAACAATCTCATTTCGTCTCACGCAAACACACCATCCGGTCGCAATCATGCCCCGGTCATCATTGGCTCGTCACTTGGCGGCTTTTATGCTCAGTACCTGGCGCAAAAATGGTCTTGCCGTGCGGTTCTATTGAATCCGGTTATTGATGCGGCTCGTGATCTGGCGATTCATACCGGCAAGCAAACGCAATATCACAGTAACGAGCCATTCGAATTCCACGGTCATTATCTGCAAGAGCTGGCTGCAATGAAAATCGGTCCGCCCGCCCAGCCGGAACGCTTTTTCCTGATGGCAGCAACGGGCGATGAAGTACTCGACTGGAAAGAAATGGTGGCATGGTACGCAGGCTGCCCCAGCCGGGTTATCAGCGGCAGCGACCATGGCATACACGATTTTGCGCGTTGGATGCCTGAAGTCACCTCTTTTATTCTCGACTCTGGTTTGAGTCATCAAAAAACAGATTAAAACAACGTTTATGTACGTTCTTTACGAAGATAGCGGAAGCTTCAAAGCCGAAAAAATTTTTTCCGAAAGCGACTCAACCATGCAGGTTGAGTCGGAAAGCGGGAAACGAAGCAAGATAAAGAACGCCACAGTGCTGTTCCGATTCGATTCGCCTGCGCCGGCCGAATTGCTGCAAAGTGCGCAAGATTTGGCTCAAACCTTCGAGATCGACTTCCTATGGGAGTGCGCACCGCAAGAAGAGTTTAGCGCGGCGGATTTTGCTCAGGATTATTTTGGGCACCCGCCTACATCGGTGGAAAAAGCGGCGTTGATATTCGCACTGAACAGCGCACCGGCTTATTTTCACCGGCGAGGGAAAGGCAGTTATCGGCCCGCACCCCCCGAGATTCTTGAAGCCGCCCTGGCCGCAATTGAAAAGAAAAAGCGCCAGGCCGAACAACAACAGGAATGGACGGAGCAACTGGTGGCCGGGCAGCTACCGGAACGCATCGGCGAAGTCGCGTCCACGTTCCTGGTTAAGCCCGACAAGAACACCCTTGAATGGAAAGCTTTTGAAGCTGCCGTTAAAGAACGCGGCACCACGCCTGAACAACTCTTGCTCGATGTGGGCGCCTGGCCGCATCCGTTAAAACTGCACCGCGACCGATTTTTTGCGACCCACTTTCCAAAAGGCACCCAATTTCAATCTGCAGACATCCCGGAACTCAACCTTGAACTGCCGGAAGCCAACGTCGAGGCCTACTCCATCGACGACATCACCACCACCGAAGTGGATGATGCGCTATCGGTTACCCCACTGGGAAATGACCAGGTTCAGATTGGCATTCATATTGCCGCCCCCGGCTTGCTGGTGAAACGAGACAATGAGCTGGACCAAATGGCCCGCAAACGCATGTCCACCGTTTACATGCCGGGTCAGAAAATTCCAATGCTCCCAGACGAGATCATTCAAACCTTCTCACTGGATGCCGGGCAAAGCCGTCCCGCACTTTCACTGTACGTTACAACCGATTTACGCAGCGGTGAGATTCTGGAAACACAAACCCGGCTGGACCGCATCACGGTTAAGGAAAATCTGCGCCATAACTGGCTGGATGCCGACGTAACGGAAGCCGCGCTGGAAGACCCTTCGGCTCCCTTACCTTATGCTCATTGGTTGCGCCCGTTGTGGCAATTTTCCCGCCACTTGAACGCCCAACGTGAAGCGTTGCGAGGCAAGCCCGAAAACAATAATCGGGTTGAATATATGTTCTACCTTGAAGGCGAACCCGATGACCCCGACAGCATCGTCAAACTGACTCCGCGCCAGCGTAACGCGCCGCTTGATCGCCTGGTTGCCGAATACATGATTCTCACCAACAATGTGTGGGGCGCCTTCATGGCGCAGCACGGGGTGCCGGGCATCTATCGCTCTCAACAAGCAGGTCGTGTGCGTATGTCGACCCAAGCCCTGCCGCATGAAGCCATCGGGGTACCCCAATATGCCTGGAGCACCTCACCGCTGCGACGTTACGTCGACCTCGTCAATCAAGGCCAAATCATTGCGGCGGCGGAACATGGCGTATCAGCCCGCCTGGTCGCGCCATTCAAACCAAAGGAAGCCGATCTTTTTGCCATTATTGGGGCCTTCGACGCGCAATATTCGGCCTGGAACGAGTTTCAATCAACAATTGAGCGCTATTGGTGCATTCGTTGGCTTAAACAGGAAAAACTCACCGAGGTTACGGCCAGTGTGTTGCGCGAAGATCTGGTTCGTTTCGATTGCGCCCCTTTTATTACGCGTATTCCGGGTCTGCCCGAACTAGAAAGAGGCCGCCGGATTCGCCTTGCACTTACGGGTTTCAATGAGTTGGCACTCGATGTAGAGTGCCGGTATATTGAAACGCTCGACACGGAGCAATAACGGTGCAACAAACCCCCGACAACAATTTCTATCTGGTTATCGGGCTAATCGCTTCCCTATGTTTACATGGGGCGGCCTTGTTGCTGACATTTTCAAACCTTGCCCCAAATACCCGCATGCCGGTCAGCTCACTTGAAGTCACGTTGGTCAACACACGCACCGAGGCCGAGCCGGCTAATGCACAAATATTGGCCCAACAAAACCTGAATGCCGGCGGCAACGACACAGGCGAAACCTATGCCTCTTCGCCATTGCCCCGCACCCAGGAAAATGAAGTTAATGAAATTATTCTGGAGGCACTGCGCAAACGACAGGCGGAGCTGGAGTCTGAACAAGAGCGGCTACTGACACAATTAATTGCAGAAACCACCACAGCCGAACCACGTCTGCGGCCGGAACTTTTCCAGGAATCTCCCGACCCGGGCAACGACGACTTGAATCGCGAAGCTCAGGTGCTTAACGCCAGAATTGCTGCGTTAAAAGCCCGTATAGAGGCTTATAACAGCCGGCCAAGACAACAGTTTGTGGGGCCGGCGGCACAACGCGCAGCTTATGCACAATATGTCGAAGCCTGGCGCCGGAAAATTGAGCAAATCGGCACAGAGCATTACCCGCAGGAAGCACGTGGACGTATCTATGGCTCGTTACAGCTCACCGTGTATATTGACCGCGACGGCACACTGCGAAATGTTGAAATCAACCAGCCCTCTTCGGAACCCGTTCTAAATTCAGCCGCCCGGCGCATCGTACAACTGGCGGCGCCATTTCCCCCCCTGCCCCCCGACGTGGCAGCGGAAACCGATATTCTGGCCATTACCCGAACCTGGCATTTCACCAACAACGAGTTAACCACCCAATGACGCCCAACCAGCAAAACTATTCGAAAGTAAAGCGCTTTGCGGTCATAGGCAACCCTGTTGCACACAGCAAATCACCGCAAATTCATGCGGCCTTCGCCAAGCAAACCGGTATTCAATTGCAATACGATCTCTTGCCGACACCTATCGAGGCATTCGAGTCTGTTGTTGAACGGTTTTTTGCCGAAGGAGGCACCGGATTGAACGTAACGGTGCCATTCAAAGAACGAGCGTGGGCCATGGCGCAGGGCGGTTTAACCGAACGGGCAAGAGTTGCCGGCGCCGTTAATACGCTTTGGTGGGGAGACGCCCGCTTACATGGCTGCAATACCGATGGGGTCGGCTTACTGGCCGACCTCCATCGGCTGGGAGTTGACGTTAAAGGGCGCGACGTATTACTGGTGGGCGCCGGGGGAGCCGCCAGAGGCGCGTGTGCGCCAATATTGGAAGCCGGTTGTACGCGACTGCACATCGTTAACCGCACAGAACAACGGGCCACTGAACTGCATCAACATATCGCGCGGGAATTACCCCACTATGCGGCGCAACTTTCTTCAGGGGGCCTCGACCAGGCGCAGGGGCTTTGGCCGATTGTCATCAACGCCACATCCAGCAGCATCAGCCAGGCGGCACCAAACTTGCCCGGCATGCAATACATGCCGGGCGCACTGGCTTACGACATGTTCTACGCGAAACACGACACGGCCTTTCTGCAAGCGGCAAAAGCAGCAGGGGCCGACCGTACTGCCGATGGTTTGGGCATGTTGGTGGGCCAAGCTGCGGCAGGATTCGCTATTTGGCACGGCGTCACACCGGAGATTGAACCTGTCTTAACCATGCTGCGGGCTCAATTGAGCCACAGCTGACAACACACGCCGGAGCCCCTGATGAGCAGATCAAAAAGCAAGCTGATCGGCATCGTGCTACTGGCAGGCCTTTTCGCGTTCCTGCTTTACCAATTTGGCTTGTTCGTCATGGTGATCTGGTTAAAATTCCACAACCCAAGCACCAGTGCTTTCATGCGCAACACCCTGACGCAATTACAAGCAGAACAGGCGGATGCACAAATTATTCACACCTGGGTTCCGTACGACAAAATAAGCACAAACCTGAAACGTGCAGTCGTGGCCGCTGAAGACTCGAACTTCATTAACCACAGCGGGGTGGAATGGGAAGCCATACAACGCGCCTGGGAATACAATATGCGCATGTCGGAGGCCGGTTCGGAACGCGTACGAGGCGGCTCAACCATTACCCAGCAACTGGCTAAAAACCTGTTCCTGTCCAGTGATCGCTCATACTGGCGCAAGGCACAGGAGTTGCTCCTGACTTTCATGCTGGAAGCCGTTCTAAGCAAACAACGCATTCTTGAGCTGTATCTGAATATTGCCCAGTGGGGCAAAAACGTTTTTGGCGCCCAGGCAGCAGCTGAACATTACTTTAAGCGTCATGCTTCACAGCTGAACGCCGCACAATCGGCACGGCTGGCCGCCATGCTGCCTAATCCGGCTTACTATGACAAACGTGGCAATACCCGTTATTTGCAGTCGCGCACCCGCACCCTGCTGCAACGCATGCGAATGGTTGAGGTGCCTTGAGCCACCATTTTTCCCGCTAACCCTTAAAGCCGACGCAATAGAACGCACAGAAGTCACCACCGTTTGTTAAGCTTACGCCTGTTCCAGCCTTACTTTTTTTTCATGCGCACTGCACGCCGTTACCTTGCCAAAGAAATCTATCGGTCCAGCATCGTTGTTTTGCTGGCTCTGCTAGGCCTGTTTACATTCTTCGCACTCATTGAAGAACTGGACAACGTCGGCACCAAGCTCACATTGCTCGACCTGTTCTATCTTCAGGCCTTGCAAATGCCAACCCGGTTATACGAGCTTTTACCGATTGGATTGTTAATCGGCGCCATTCTCGCGCTGGCCAGTCTGGCTCAACGCAATGAACTTGTCATCTTGCGGGTATCAGGGGTCAGCGGGATGAAGTTGCTGCGTATGCTCTGGATTATCACCATCCCGTGGGTCGTAGCCGCATTTTTCCTTTCCGAACTCGTAACCCCAGCTGCGGAGATCAAAGCCAGCGAAGCCACCTTGCAGCTCATGGGGCGCGCGGGTGGCGGACGGTTAAACAGTGGCTACTGGTTCAAGGAAGAAGCACCAAATCAGGGCACCCGAATTATCAATATTTCCGAACTCAAACCCAATGGTGGTGTGGCCGGCATTACCCTGTACGAATTCTACGAAGGCCAGGAACTGGTCCGTTTCTCACAGGCCAAGCAAGGCTATTTTCAGAATGGCTCGCTTGTAATGGAAGAGGTCGCCGAAACGCAAATTAGCGAAAACGCCATGAGTGCGCTGGATGACGCAACCGCGCCCGAACAACCCTTAACCACGCTGGAAACAGTTCCTAAACGCACGATAACGACCAGCTTGACGCCGGAACGCCTGATCGCCCGCATTCTGACCCCGGAACGCATGTCGATTGCCGTACTGAATGATTATATTGCCTACCTTGAAGCCAACAATCTTCAAACCGACCGCCAAATCGTTGCACTGTGGCGCAAGCTTGCCTACCCGTTCACGCTTCTGGTCATGATCACCATTGCCGCCCCTATCGGATTCATGCAAACACGGCGAGGCGGAGTCGGCGGCAAAGTATTTATTGGCATTTTGCTCGGCGTCGGCTTTTTCATGGTGAACCAGCTTGCCCTGAATGTGGGCATGCTAAGCCGCTGGTCTCCATGGGTAACGGCGTTGGTCCCAAATATTGCCGCCCTGCTGCTGGCATTGGCGACGCTTATCTACATGGAAAACAAACATCAGGTCCAGCGCTTTGTACGCACACGCGGACCATGGAATAAATCGGCAACATGAGTCTCACCCCCGCTTCCCCCCTTGCGCCCCCAACCTGGGTCGTCGGCGATATTCAAGGATGCTGTTCGGCCCTGGACCAATTACTTGAACACTCTGCAGTCGTTGCCGACCACGACGCACGCTTCTGGTTCGCCGGCGACATTGTAAATCGCGGCCCGCGCTCACTTGATACCGTGCGTCGTATTATGGGCATGGGCAACAAGGCGGTTACCGTCTTGGGCAATCACGACCTGAACTTACTTGCGGTAGCCGCAGGCGTGCGCAAACCTGGAAAATCCGACACCATCGCCGACATTCTCGGGGCGCCCGACGCCGACGAGATTATTGAATGGTTACGTCATCGACCCATGGCCCACTATGAACAAAACCATTTGCTTGTTCATGCGGGCGTAATGGCACCATGGACGCTAAAACAAACCATGACACTGGCTGCCGAAGTGGAGCATGCCTTGCAGTCCAGACATTGGCGGCAACACCTTGAAAAAATGTATGGCAACGAGCCCGATCGCTGGCGCGACGGCCTTGGGCCAAACAAACGTCTGCGTATTGTGATTAACGCACTCACACGTATACGCATGTGTGACGTTAAAGGGCGCATGGATTTATCGTATAAAAACGCGCCGGGCGGCGAAGCACCCGACTACCTGATGCCTTGGTTCGATGTTCCCGACCGGGCCACACAAAACACAACTATTGTTTTTGGCCATTGGTCTACACTCGGGCTCATGATTCGTCCGGACGCAATTTGCCTGGATACAGGATGTGTTTGGGGTGGCAAACTGACAGCGCTGCGTTTAAGTGATCGCAAACTGGTTCAGATTGACTGCACCAGCCACCAAACACCCGGCTCCGCTTAAAGCCGGCAGTGCTCAGCTTCATCTCATTAAGCGGCCAAAGGTTCCTCTTCGGCCCTAGGCCCCAAGTCTCGCATCACAGCCGAACGAATTTGCTCCCGTACATAATCGGCCACCTTTGCGCGCCCGCCTTCATATTGTTCAACCGGGACAGGCGGCATGAACTCGACCTCGACCATCGCACCGGTTGTCCCCAATAAAACCCATAAATTGTGAAGCAGGCTTTCATTGCCCACGAAAGCCAAATAATCGCTACGACGGCCTTTGTGAAAGAATCGCAAGGCAACAGGTTGGATCGTAATACCGGCCCGAACCGGTGGCTCAAACAAACTGCTATGAAAAGGCAAAACGTCAAAACCACGGCTGGTTGTCCCCTCCGCGAATAGACCGATCACCATTTTATGGTCAAACAGCTTTTGCATATCGGTGCCTACCTGACGCACCGAGTTTCGTTGACTGCGATTTACAAAAATTGTGCCAACCTTGGCAACCAGCCAGCCAATAACCGGCCAATCACGGATTTCACTTTTGGCGATAAATGCGACACACCGCACACTGGCCAACACATAAATATCGATCCAGGAAACATGGTTGGCCACCCAAAGCGCCGAACCTTGAAGTGTTGGCTTGCCCAGGACGTTTATTTTTACGCCGCACAAAAACATCAGGGCTCTGGACCAATGATGATTCATCGCATTGCGCACCGCCACCGAAACGAACGGATAAATCAGTGCAACGCAAACCAAACATGAAATAAGCCAGATCAAAACCAGCGGAAACCGGATCGAAAACAGAATCAAACGCAAAACGACCTCTTATTCAAGCGAACCCAGCGCATCGAGATAGCGCTGCAAGATAACTGCGGCAGCCATGGCGTCGTCGGGGGCATGACTACCCAGCAAATCTTGCGCCTCAAGGCTGGAACCCCTCTCATCCACCAACTGCACATCAATACCAAAGCGCCCATTCAACTGATTGGCAAACCGCCTGCAAGCTCGCGACGCCTCTTGTTCCAAACCGTCAATTGTAAGCGGCAAACCAACAATCAGTTGGTCTGGTTGCCACTCTTTAAGCAAAGCGGCAATCTGATTGAAACGCTCAACCCGTGTTTTTGGGAATAATATCGTGAGCGGACGGGCCTGGCGGGTGAGGCTGTTGCCGACCGCCACGCCAATCTTCTTCTGCCCAAAATCAAATGCCAGCAGAACCTTGTCAGGCATGCCCCGCTACACCCGTAAGCATCGACGAGTGAATTCCCAAGGCACCCAGCGCGGCTTCGTAACGCCCCTCGTGAGGCATATCGAAAATAATCGATGGGGCGGCCTCGACATTCAACCAGGCATTCTGGGCAAGTTCGCTTTCAAGCTGGCCGGTGCCCCAACCGGCATAACCCAAGGTCACCAAAAACTGTTCAGGCCCTTCACCTTTGGCGATGTCCTCAAGTACATCGCGCGAAGTCGTGAGCTGAAAATCTCCCAAATCGATGGTTGACGCATAGGTTTTATTGCCTGCCGTGTGCAAGACAAAACCACGGTCGGTATGCACCGGCCCACCGTGATAAACAGCCTGTGCTGCAACCGCTTCGACGCCGGGTTCCACTTGCAGATCAAGCCGCTCCAGCATGTCGGCCACCGTAATATCGCTGGGTCGGTTCACAATTAAGCCCAACGCACCTTCCGTGTTGTGTTCACATAAAAACACCACACTGTGCGCCCACTCACCCATATCCATGCCTGGCATTGCCAGCAGGAATTGTTTGGACAAGTCGACGCTCAGTTCATTATTAAGTTGTATCGATGCCATGACTCGCCCTCCTGGACAGTTTAAAGTTCCATCATTACGTTTAGACTTCCATCATTTCAAAATCTTCCTTACGCGCCCCACATTCGGGACAGACCCAGTTGGGCGGAACATCTTCCCAACGCGTGCCCGGCGCAATCCCCTCTTCAGGCAACCCAGCCTCCTCATCATATATCCAACCGCAGATTAGGCACATCCATGTACGCATAACTTTTGTTACTCACTGAAAATTTCGTTTGGTCCACCAACAAGCGGAACCGTTCCTATAGAATGGGGTCAATTTTACTTATCGCAATAGTAAAGCGTTTTTTGATTCGTGTTTGAAATCTCGCCCCCTCTCGTCCTTCTGTACGGCCCCTTAGACCCAAGCGGGTCGGGTTGCCTGCCCGCCGATGCTATTACCTGTAGCACGCTCGGTGCGCACGCGCTTAGTACGGTAACTGCACTGCACGTACAAGACACCGCCAACATCGAGGAGATTCACGCCATTACGGCGGAACTCATTGATGACCAGGCGCGTTGCCTGCTGGAAGATATGCACGTGCAAGCCATCAAAGCAGGTCCACTGTACACCACTGACTCAGTGCGCGTATTGGCCCAGATAGCCGCCGACTATCCCAATGTGCCACTGTTGCTGCAGTTACATACCGCTCCGCAGGCATTGCAAAGTGACGACTTCGACCCCGACGAAGCCATTAACGCCACGTTTGAACTTTTATTACCCCAAGCCGACCTGATACTGGTCGACAACAGTGTGTTGACACAATGGGTTGCCGATGGTCTGCTACCCCGTCGTAGCACGACACCCGCTAAAACACTTATGCAATTTGGAGCGAAATGGGTACTCACCACCGGCACTGAGTTACGCCCTGGACAACGAGCTTATGTTTTACACGGCCCGGAGCAAACTTTAATTAACTGGCCCTGGACACCCCCCACTTCCCGGGTCAGCCATCAGAATGGTCCGCTCGCCTGCGCACTGACCGTTGAACTTGCCCGCGGTCGCGCAGTACCCGACGCAACCGAATCGGCACTAAAACTGGCACTACCATTAACCGGCCGCGCATTCCGGCCTGGTATGGGGGCACAAATTTTTAATCGCTCGACACCATGACATCTCGCTTGAAATTCCCCCGCGGCTTGTACGGCATTACGCCCGAATGGACGGATTTTGAAAAACTTGTGAACGCGATTGAACAGGCCGCAGAAGGCGGCATGGCCGCTTTACAATGGCGACAAAAATCCTTAACAGGGCATGAGGCAATCGAGAAGGCGGGCCGCTTACGCGAAATATGCAGACGCCAAGACATCGTTTTTATCGTGAACGACAGCATTGATCTGGCTTTGGCTGTAGATGCAGACGGCGTTCATTTAGGCCGCGAAGACGGCGACCCCGGAACCGCCCGAGAACGCATCGGCCCCGGAAAACTGATTGGTGCTTCGTGCTACAACGAGCTTGCGCGCGCGCAACAAGCCCTGAACATGGGGGTCGATTACGTTGCCTTCGGCGCTGTATACCCTTCAAGCGTCAAGCCCCATGCCGTCAAGGCCGGCCTTGATCTCTTTCAACAAACCCGTGCCACAATGGCAGTATTGTCGGGAGCACACCCCGGCATTGTCGCCATCGGAGGGATCACCCCCGAAAATGCAGCGCCCCTGGTGCAGGCAGGCGCCACCAGCGTTGCCGTGATCAACGGCCTTTTCGAAGTAGCCGACATTCGCGCCCAGGCGCAACGTTTCAACCACGCTTTCGAAGCCTAATAGCCGGGCTTATACTTTACCTTCTATCTCTTTTGTCGTAACCATTCACCTTTTATTCACTATGTCCCGTAACACCGAACTATTCGATCGTGCCTGCAAAACCATTCCAGGTGGCGTTAACTCACCTGTTCGCGCTTTTCGTTCCGTAGGAGGCGTACCACGCTTCATCAAACGCGCGCAAGGCCCCTATATTTGGGATGCAGAGAACACACAATATATCGACTATGTGGGTTCATGGGGCCCAGCCATTCTGGGTCATGCTCACCCTGAGGTTATTGAGGCAGTGCAACGGGCCGCCGTAGACGGACTTTCTTTCGGGGCGCCTTCAGAAGGGGAAATCGACATCGCCGAAGCCATTGCAGCGCGTCTGCCATCAATTGAAAAGGTCCGTTTGGTCAGTTCAGGCACCGAAGCCACCATGAGCGCCATCCGGCTGGCTCGCGGCTACACCGGACGTTCAAAAATCATCAAATTTGAAGGCTGTTACCACGGCCACGCCGACAGCCTGTTAGTGAAAGCCGGGTCGGGCATGCTCACTTTCGGAAATCCCACTTCAGCCGGCGTTCCCCAAGAGTTCGTTCAACACACGATCGTCCTTGATTTCAACCAGCCTGAAGCTGTGCGGGCCGCGTTCGAGCAGCAAGGCAACGACATTGCCTGCATTATTGTTGAACCCATTGCCGGCAACATGAATCTCGTGAAGCCCGATGCCGGATTCCTGGAAACGTTACGCGAGCTTTGCACGCAACACGGTGCATTATTGATTTTCGATGAAGTCATGACCGGTTTTCGCGTGGGTCCACAAGGAGTGCAAGGCTTAACCGGTGTTACACCCGATATCACCACCCTGGCAAAAGTCATCGGTGGCGGGATGCCGGTGGGTGCTTTCGGAGGCCGGGCCGATATCATGGACTGCGTGGCACCACTGGGGCCGGTGTATCAGGCGGGAACGCTGTCGGGCAACCCGGTTGCCGTCGCGGCAGGGCTGGTTACGCTCAAGCTCTTGTCAGAGCCGGGGTTCTACGACAAACTCGAACAACAAACACGCAAGCTTACGCAAGGTTTGAGCGAGCACGCGCAGGCCGCCGGAGTTCCATTCAGCGCCGACTGCGTCGGCGGCATGTTCGGCTTATATTTCCGAGACGGCATCCCACGCAGTTTCGACGAAGTGTCAAGCTGCAATATCGAGCAGTTCAAGCAATTCTTTCACGGCATGCTCGAACAAGGCGTTTACTTTGCGCCTTCGGCGTTCGAGGCCGGGTTTGTTTCATCGACCCATACTGACGAGGTCCTTGAACAAACCCTGGCAGCCGCGAAAAAAGTTTTTGCAACGCTTTAACAAACCACTGTAAATCAGGCCGACGGCGGGGGAGCAACCGCCGTTACCTCGATTTCCACACGTGCACGGTCTTCAATAAGCGCCGCCACTTCGAAAGCCGTCATGGCCGGAAAATGACGCCCAATAACTGCACGATACTGTTTGCCAATTTCGCGTAGCTGCGATGTATATTCTTTTTTGTCGACCACATACCAGGTCATGCGGGTAATGTGCTCTGGGCCGGCGCCCCCTTCCTTGAGCACATCAACAATATTGCGCAACGTTTGCCCGACCTGCTCCGCCAGGTTGTCGGTTTCGAACTCCTGCTGCGCATTCCAGCCGATTTGGCCGCCCACAAAAATAATACGGCTACCCACCTGCACTTCAGCCATTGTGCCGTTTGCGTAACCTTTGGGTTCCGTCCAATTGGGAGGTTGAAGAATTTTCATATTTGCCTCGTAAAAATCAATGAATAAACCGATTCAGCCCTTCTGACCCTGCTCTTTCTGGCGCAATACAAAGCGCTGAAGCTTGCCGGTTTCAGTACGGGGCAATGTTTTAACGAACTCGATTGCACGCGGATATTTATAGGGTGCAATTTGGTTCTTAACGTGATCCTGCAATGTTTTAACCATGGCATCGTTCGCTTCGAAGCCCGGTTTAAGCACAATAAAAGCTTTAACGATGTTGCCGCGATCCGGGTCAGGCTGGCCGATAACGCCGCATTCGGCCACCGCTTCATGAGCCAGCAAGGCGTCTTCCACTTCCGGCCCGGCAATGTTGTACCCGGCGGAAATAATCATGTCGTCGTTGCGCGCCTGGTAAAAGAAGTAGCCGTCGTCATCCATCTTGAACGTATCGCCCGGCAGGTTCCAGCCATTTTGCACAAACTTCATCTGGCGTTCATCGTTCAGGTAACGGCAACCCGTTGGGCCTTTAACGGCCAAACGCCCGACCTCGCCCGGGGGCAAAGGGTTGAAATCATCGTCGACCACTTGCGCAACGTAACCCGGCACGACCCGACCGATGGCACCACGACGCACCTCGTCCGGCGGGCTGGACACAAACACGTGGATCATTTCCGTACCGCCAATGCCGTCGATCATTTCAATGCCGCTAGCCTCTTTCCAAAGCTGGCGCGTTGCATCGGGCAAAGCCTCGCCGGCCGATACGGTTTTCTTCAAAGTGGCCAGTGAAAAACGGCCAACCAGCGGCGCCATTTGACGGTAGAACGTGGGCGCTGTAAATGTCATGGTGACACCGAAATCGTCGACCGTTTTAAGCAACTCTTCCGGCGTGAGCTTTTCAATGAGTACCGTTGACCCACCGACCCGCAGCGGAAAGCACAACATCCCACCCAAACCAAAGGTGAAAGCCAGGGGTGGTGTACCGGTAATGATGTCGTCGGCGTGTGTTCTTAAGGTATGTTTGGAGAACGTGTCGCACATGGCCAGCACGTCGCGATGGAAATGCATACAACCTTTTGGTTTACCGGTTGTGCCGCTGGTAAATGCAATCAGGCAGACGTCGTCAACGGCCGTGTCACATGCCACATACGTTTCAGATTTGGTTTTCACCAACGATTCCAGTGAATCGGCACTGTCGTCGCAGAAGTAGCGAACCTCTTTCAACTGCGGGCAGTATGCGGGGTGGTTGCTGTCGAGGCAATGTTCCACCTCGTTACCCAAACGCTTATCGCATAACACGGCTGTGATTTCGGCTTTTTCAACAATAGGCTTCAATTCACTGGCACGCAACAGCGGCATGGTAGGCACCACCACCAGCCCGGCTTTCACCACGGCAAGCCAAGAGGCCGCCATCATGGGGTTGTTCGGCCCGCGCAATAACACGCGGTTGCCCGGCACCAGTTTCATATCGTCGATAAGAACCTGCGCGATTTGATTGGTTAAGACCATGAGTTCTTTGTACGTCATGGTTTTTTTGTTGTTGCCCTCGCGCCAGCGCAGGGCAACACGGTCTCCACGCCCTTCATTCACATGGACATCAACCAATTCAACGGCACAATTCAAACGCGCCGGATAAGCAACATCAGGATTGCCGTCGAGCAATAATTCGGGCCACTGCTCAAGCGGCGGCAAATTGTCTCGGGCAAAGGTGTCCTTATGAGCAGAACGTTCCATTTATCTCTCCTTCGGCTTAACTGTTTTTGAGTAATTCGCGGGCTATAATCAATTTCTGTACTTCGGTTGCCCCTTCGTAAATACGCAGTGCACGAATTTCCCGATAAAGTTTTTCAACCGGCTCGCCGGATTTAACACCCAAGCCACCGAACATTTGTAAGGCACGATCAATCACTCGCTGAGCCGATTCAGTTGCCGCCATTTTGGCCATAGCCGCTTCACGCGTGGTGCGCTGTTTTTGTACATCGCGCATCCAGGCCGCACGGTATGTAAGCAAAGCCGCCGCGTCGATCTCCATGGCCATATCACCGAGCGCAGCTTGAGTTAACTGCAGATCACCCAGTGTTTGACCGAACATTTTGCGTGATTTGGCACGAGCTAACCCTTCCTGCAAGGCACGGCGTGCAAAGCCCAATGCCGCTGCCGCCACCGAAGCACGGAAAATGTCCAGCGTCATCATGGCAATTTTGAACCCTTGACCACCTTCACCCAGACGCTGACCAACCGGCACCCGGCAGTTATCGAAATGCAAACGTGCCAAAGGATGCGGTGCAATGACGTCGATGCGTTCCGCAATATTCAACCCAGGCGTGTCGGCATCCACGACGAAGCCCGTGATGCCACGCGCGCCCGGGGCCTCGCCTGTGCGTACAAACACGCAGTAAAAATCGGCAATACCCCCATTCGATATCCAGGTTTTTTCACCATTCAATACGTAATGGTCGCCATCGAGCGTGGCCTCGCAGCTCATGGCCGCCACATCCGATCCGGCATCGGGCTCGGAAAGAGCAAAAGCCGCAATCGCATCGCCACTCGCCACGCGAGGCAAATATTTTTCACGCAACGCGTCGCTGCCGGCAATGGAAATAGCACCGCTACCCAAACCTTGCATGGCAAACGCGAAATCAGCCAGCCCTTCGTGGCGGGCCAGGGTTTCACGCACGATACAGAGCGCACGGGAATCTATCTCCGGCCAACGCCCGCCCCAGCAACCATCGGGGCCCTGAGGAACAGCCACGTTGAGCCACCCACCTTGCCCCAGCGCTTTCACCAATTGCCGACATGCCTCATCGGTATCGTGGTGGTCGATGTGGGCCAAGTGTTCGGAACACCACTGATCAAGCTCACGCGCGAACGACGGATGGCGCTCATCGAAAAACGGCCAGTCGAGCCAGCTGAAGTCTGTCATTTAGTCACCTTCGAACACGGGTTTTTGCTTGGCCACAAATGCATGATAGGCACGATGGAAGTCTTGTGTCTGCATGCAGATTGCCTGGGCCTGGGCTTCGGCTTCAATCGCCTCATCAACACCCATCGACCACTCTTGATGCAGCGCCTTTTTCGTCATGGAATGCGCAAAGGTGGGGCCATCGGCCAGGCGACGCGCCAGGTCTTGGGCCGCACCCAAAACCTCTTCAGACGCATACAAGCTATTAAAGAAGCCCCAGTTAAGGCCTTCCTGCCCAGACATGGAACGACCGGTATACAGCAGCTCTGAAGCGCGGCCCTGACCAATAACGCGGGGCAACAGTGCGCAAGCCCCCATATCGGCGCCGGCCAAGCCTACGCGGGTAAACAAAAAGGCCGTTTTGGTTTGCTCGGTGGCCAAACGCATATCGGAAGCCAGGGCCACAACCGCGCCTGCTCCGGCACATACACCATCGACCGCCGCAATAATTGGTTGCGGGCAATTGCGCATGGCTTTAACCAAATCACCCGTCATGCGGGTGAAATCCAGCAGTTGGGGCATGGTCATTTTGGTCAGCGGGCCAATAATTTCGTGTACATCGCCCCCCGAGCAAAAATTCCCGCCCGAGCCAGTGACCACAACAATTTTAATGTCATTTGCATAGACTAACTTGCGGAACAAATCACGCAACTCTGCATACGACTCAAACGTAAGTGGATTCTTGCGTTCAGGACGATTCAGGGAAATAGTGGCAACTTTGCCATCGTCGGACACGGACCACAAAAAGTTCTTGGGTTGGTATCCCGCCATGGGGCCCTTGTGGTGTTCCATTGTGTGTTCAGTACTCATAGATTTCTCCAGGTTCCGGTGCGCGCTTAGCCCACCATCACTTCCCCCCCGTCTACGGGGATTGATTGTCCGTTAACAGCGCCGGCACCCGGCTGGCATAACCAGGCCACGGCATCGGCTACCTCTTCAGGCTGAACCAGGCGCCCTTGAGGGTTGGATTCGGCCAGTTTGGCACGCGCCTGGTCGAGCGTCATGCCGGTTTTTTCCATAATGTTATCGAGCGCGTCGCGCACCAAATCGGTTTCCGTGTAACCCGGGCACACGGCGTTCACCGTAATGCCTTTCCGGGCAACTTCAAGCGCCAAGGAACGGGTTAAACCCACAACCCCATGTTTGGCTGCGCAGTAAGCCGACACATAGGCATAGCCTTGCAACCCCGCAGTACTGGCCACATTCACAATACGGCCCCACCTCTTGGCGAGCATATCGGGCAAAGCCGCCTGGATACAATGAAACGTGCCGGTTAAGTTCACCGACAACATACTGTGCCAGGCCTCTTGCGTCATGCGATCAAACCGCTCGCTAACGGCCTGACCTGCATTGTTCACCAGAATGTCGATCGGGCCGAATTGGTCGCGGGCTTTGGCAAAAGCGGCCTCAACGTTCTGCGCATTACCAACGTCGCCGGCAACGAAGTCGACCTCACCCAGCGGCTTAAGCTGTTGTGCGGCTTGCTCCAACGCCTGCACGTTGCGCCCCATTAAGGTCACGCAACAGCCTTGTTGCAAGAGGCGCTGGGCCACGATTAAACCAATACCGCGGGCGGCGCCGGTTACTAATGCATGGCGTGCTTGTGTCATCACAATTAACCTCCGATGGATTTTGCGTAAGCAGCGGCCCGCTCAAAGTTGGTTTCCAACTGACGCTTGGCAGGGAAGTACTGTTTGGGCCACGTTACGTCTTGATAGCCAATTTTTGCCGACTCACGCAATGTCCAGGCGGCATCCGCCAGATGCGGGCGCGCCAAAGCACACAGATCGGCACGACCGGACGCAATAATACTGTTCACGTGGTCGGCCTCGAAAATGGCCCCCACTGCAATGGTGGCCACCTCGGCTTCATTGCGTACCCGGTCGGAAAATGGCGTTTGATACATGCGGCCATAGACCGGCTGCTCGTCTTTGGATACTTGCCCGGAAGAACAGTCGACCAAGTCGACACCGGCCGCCTTGAAGCGACGCGCAATTTCAATGGCATCGTCGGGCGTAATCCCGCCTTCCACCCAATCGTGAGCGGAGATACGTACCGACATTGGCAGGCTTTCGGGCCAAACCTTGCGTACCGCTTCAAAAACTTCAAGCGGGTAGCGCAAACGGTTATCCAACGAGCCGCCGTATTCATCAGTGCGCACGTTTGTAATAGGCGAGATAAAGCTTGAAAGTAGATAGCCGTGAGCGCAGTGCAGTTCCAGCCAGTCGAAACCCGCTTCAACTGCACGACGGGTCGCTGCTACAAACTGGTCCTTCACCTCATCCATTTGAGCGCGCGTCATTTCCTGCGGCACTTGCGACACACCTTCGATATAGGGGATCGGCGACGCTGAAACAATAGGCCAATTGCCGGAATCGAGTGGCAAGTCGGTACCTTCCCAGCTTACCTTGGTGGAGGCCTTACGGCCTGCGTGACCAATTTGCAGACCAATTTTGGCATCCGTGTTCTGATGCACGAAATCAACAATACGTTTGAACGCCGCACCTTGCTCATCCGTCCATAGCCCCGGGCATCCCGGAGTGATACGTGCTTCCGGCGAAACGCAGGTCATTTCCACCATAACCATACCTGCGCCGCCCATGGCGCGAGAACCCAGGTGAACCAAATGGAAGTCACCCGGTACACCGTCAACGCAGGAGTACATTGCCATCGGCGACATAACGATACGATTCTTCAAAGTAACGCTGCGCGCCGTAAACGGTGTATGCATAGGAGGAACCGGGCGCTCGCCCTGCTCCTTCACACCTGAATGTGTTGCCAGCCAGCGCTCAAAACCCTCAAGCCACTTCGGATCGCGCAAGCGCAAATTCTCATGCGAAATACGCTGCGAGCGAGTCAGCATGGAGTAAACAAACTGCTCGGGCTCGAAGTTTGCGTAGCGCGCCACGTTCTCGAACCACTCCGTAGAATTGCGCGCTGCGTTCTGGATCTTCAGAACCTCAACGCTACGCACTTCCTGGTAGTGCTGCAAGCCCTCTTCAACGTTGTAGTTCTTGGCCATCAGGCATCGGTTCAATTCAATCGCGTCTTCCAGAGCCAGCTTGGTACCCGAACCGATTGAGAAGTGCGCCGTATGGGCCGCATCGCCCATAAGCACGACCGGCACTTTACGACCGCTGGGTAATGGCTGGTAATGGACCCAAGTATCACAAATAACGCGGGGGAATTGAATCCAGATAGCCGAACCGCGTAAGTGCGACGCATTGCTGATCAGCTTGTTGCCATCGAGCCAGGGAGCAAAGATTTTTTCGCAAAAAGCGATGCCGTCTTCCTGACTCATTTTGTCGATACCGTGCGCTTTCCAGGTTTCGTCCAGTGTTTCCACAATAAAGGTCGACATCCCTGGCTCGAACCGATACGCATGCGCCTGAAACCAGCCATGTTCGGTTTTTACAAACGCAAAGGTAAAGGCATCAAATGTTTTTTCGGTACCCAACCACACGAAACGACATTTGCGCACATCGATGTCGGGCTTGAATGTATCTTCGTAGCGAGTCCGAATTTTGCTGTTTAAGCCATCGGACGCAATGACGAGATCGGCGTTGTATTTTTCGGCGATTTCCTGGTCGTCGGATACATCGGTTTCAAACACCAGTTTCACGCCCACTTCTTCACAGCGCTCTTGGAGAATATTCAGCAGCTTTTTACGACCAATGCCAATAAAACCGTGACCGCTATTGCGAATACTTTTACCTTTGTAATGCGTTTCAATATCGTCCCAGTGGTTGAATGCCAGGGCAATTTTCTCGGCCGAGACCGGATCCGCTTCGCGCAGGTTCTCCAGCGTCGCGTCTGAAAACACAACGCCCCAGCCAAACGTGTCATACGGTCGATTGCGCTCGATAATGGTAATTTCGTGGCTTGGGTCACTGAGCTTCATCAGCAAACCAAAATACAAGCCGGCGGGACCTCCGCCAATACAAACGATATTCATGAGCGTTCTCCGAAAAGGCTGAATATTTACTTTAGGCTTAAACTATATACATAAAAAAAAGCAGATGCAAGATTTTTTTAAATGCGTCAACGACTTAAGCGGGGCAAAGAAAATGCCCCAAAATGAAACTTTAAGATTAAACTATGTTCTTGTTGCAAGCCCAAGGGTTGACCTAACTTACTTAAATTTACGGCCTGGAATCTGCGTTAACGACATGACCATCCTAACCCACTCATCCGACGACGCCACACCCGACCTGGAAAGTCGCGCGGGCCCGAACGATCACGATGATCTGCGTCTCTGGCTTCGTTTGCTAACCTGTTGCAATCTTATTGAGGGCGACATTCGCAGCAAGTTACGCACCGATTTTGAAACGACGCTACCCCGCTTCGACCTGATGGCGCAGCTGTTGCGTGTCCCGGAAGGCATGAAAATGAGCGAGTTGTCGCGCCACATGATGGTCACCAACGGCAACATCACGGGCATTACCGATCAACTCGAAAAAGAAGGATTGGTTGAACGCATTAAGGTCGCCTCCGACCGTCGCAGCTCCATTATCCGACTTACACCAAAAGGCAAGCGCAGCTTCAAACGCATGGCCGATGCGCACGAGCAATGGATCCGGGGTCTGTTCGGAAGTCTTTCAGAACACAGTCGACAGGCGCTGTTCGAAGCGCTTGGCGAACTTAAACTGCTGGCGCAGACCCGCCTGCAAAGCAACGAAAAATAAGCTGAAACGTATCCGGCGACATACCCAAGCTACGATAAAATGGCGTTTTGCATCTTGGCCACTTACTTTTTGCGAGACCCGACATGGCTGTAAACCTGCATATTCCTGCACCTGAAACCATTCTTCCTGTTGCGGGGGTTGAAATCGGCATTACCGAAGCCGGCATTCGCAAACAGGGACGCAAAGACCTCACTGTTTTTCAACTTGCGCCCGGTACTTCCGTTGCCGGCGTCTTCACGCAAAACCGTTTTCGTGCCGCGCCGGTACAAGTGTGTGAACAACATTTGGCGGAAAACAGCGACATTCGCGCTTTGGTTATCAACACGGGCAACGCCAACGCGGGAACCGGACCAAGCGGGTTAAAAGCCACCCACGAAACCTGTGAAGCAGTCGCAAAATTGCTCCATATTTCTCCAAACCAAATTCTGCCCTTTTCCACCGGCGTGATTCTGGAGCCTTTGCCGGTAGACCGGCTTATCAAGGCGCTGCCCGCCGCTGTGCAGAACCTGACAGCCGACAACTGGTTCAACGCCGCCCACAGCATTATGACCACCGATACGCAGCCTAAAATCGTGTCGAAGAAAATTGAATTGGGCGGTCAACCCGTTACCCTGACCGGCATTAGCAAAGGCGCCGGCATGATACGCCCGAACATGGCAACCATGCTGGGCTACCTGGCTACTGACGCGGGTATTCCGCCCGGCCTGCTGGCCGATATGACGCGGGAGATTGCCAATCGCTCATTCAATCGCATCACGGTTGACGGCGACACTTCCACAAACGACTCCTTCATTATTATGGCAACCGGCCAAAGCGGCCTGCATATCGACTCCACGCACCACCCTTTGTACAGCGAACTTTATCGGGCTTTGGCCGACGCCGCCCTGGATCTGGCCCAGAAAATCGTGCGTGACGCCGAGGGCGCAACCAAATTCATCACTATCCGGGTTGAGCAGGCTGCGAGCCAGGAAGAAGCACTGAAAGTGGCTTATGCCGTTGCCCACTCCCCGTTGGTTAAAACGGCGTTCTACGCCAGCGACCCCAATCTTGGTCGTATTTTGGCAGCCGTGGGTTACGCAGGCGTCAACGATCTGGACGTCGGCAAGGTTAATTTATGGTTGGGCGACGTTCTGGTGGCCAGCCAAGGCGGGCGTAACCCGGATTATGCAGAAGAAGCGGGCCAACGCGTCATGAAAGAGGCTGAGATCCTTGTACGCATTGCACTCGGCCGGGGCAATACCACCGAAACCGTTTACACAAGCGATTTCTCGCATGAATACGTGAGCATCAACGCCGACTACCGGTCGTGATTAAGAGGTTGACTTATAGAACGTTTTCAGTATATTATCTTGAGCTTGGCATTTTGCCAGCAATGTAATTTAAAAGGGTTACCCACATGTACGCGGTCATAAAAACCGGCGGCAAACAGTATCGTGTTGCAGCCGGCCAAAAACTTAAGGTAGAACAGATACCGGCAGACATAGGGCAAGAAATTACGCTAGACCAGGTTTTGTCGGTTGGCGAAGGTGATCAATTGAAAATTGGTACGCCTTTGGTTGACGGCGCCGTGGTTAAGGCAACAGTTCTTGCACAAGGCCGGCACGACAAGGTCAAGATCTTCAAAATGCGTCGTCGCAAGCACTATCAGAAGCGTCAGGGCCATCGTCAAAACTACACCGAGATTCGCATCGAAGCCGTTACGGCTTAATGCTTGAACCAGGTTAACAGGAGCTAAACATGGCACAAAAGAAAGGCGGCGGCTCAACGCGGAACGGTCGCGATTCAGAATCGAAACGACTGGGTGTGAAGGTATATGGTGGCCAAGCCATCAATGCCGGATCCATCATCATTCGTCAGCGCGGCACAAAATTCCACCCCGGCACCAATGTCGGTATGGGCAAAGACCACACGCTGTTCTCGCTGGTCGACGGCAAAGTTAAATTCGCCATCAAAGGCGCATTGAACAAGCGTACCGTCTCGGTTGTTGCTGCAGACTAATCTGCATTGAACCGAACGCAAAGCCCTACCAGACGGTAGGGCTTTTTGTTTTAGAATACCTCTTGAAACCTTTTATGGTCTGTACTTATGAAATTCGTTGACGAAGCCACCATTGAAGTCATTGCCGGCAAAGGCGGCAATGGGTCGGCGAGCTTTCGCCGCGAAAAATTCATTCCGAAAGGCGGGCCTGACGGCGGCGACGGCGGCAGGGGCGGCAGCATTATTGCTATTGCCGACCGCAACATCAACACGCTGGTCGATTATCGCTATGCCCGCCTGCATCGGGCCAGGAACGGCGAAAATGGGCGTGGTTCCGACCAGTACGGGGCGGGTGCTGCCGACATCACGCTGCGCGTACCCGTTGGCACCGTCGTTTACGATGCCGACACAGACGAACAATTGTTCGACCTGAACCACCATGGTGAGAAAGCCATGCTGGCTGCCGGCGGTGAAGGGGGCCGAGGCAACATTCATTTCAAATCCAGTACAAACCGCGCGCCCCGCCAGTTCACCTATGGCAAAGAAGGTGAGCAGCGGCGCTTACGTTTTGAACTGAAAGTTTTGGCCGACGTTGGCTTGTTAGGCCTGCCCAATGCGGGTAAATCAACGCTTATCAGTAAGGTTTCAAACGCCAAGCCCAAGATCGCCGACTACCCCTTCACCACACTGCACCCCAACCTGGGGGTTGTGCGCACCTCAGAATCGCGCAGTTTCGTCATCGCCGATATTCCCGGCCTGATCGAAGGTGCCTCCGAAGGTGCCGGTCTGGGGCATTTGTTTTTACGTCATTTGTCCCGCACTCGAGTGCTGTTGCATTTGGTCGACCTATCCTCACCCGACCCCTCAATTGATCCGGTAGAAACCGCGGTTGAAGGGGCTCGCGCCATTACCGAAGAACTGCGCAAGTACGATGAGGCCCTCTACGAAAAGCCGCGCTGGCTCGTATTGAACAAACTCGACATGGTCGAGGACCCGGCCGAAACTCAGAAACGCTTCTGCGAGGCACTCGGGTGGAAAGGTCCGGTTTTCGCTATTTCAGCACTTACCGGCAACGGCACGCAGGAATTAATCTGGGCGCTGCAAGACTGGCTGGATGTCGAAAAGGAAAAGGAAAACGTAGAATCCGATAAGGCGGAAGGTGTTTATCAGGCAGAAGACCCCCGCTTCGATGATTCGCGCGGACCCCTGAACAATGCCGATTAAATCTTACTCATAGTTTATTCACAGCGTCCATGTCGACCCTTACATCCGTTGTCGCCCAAGCCAAGCGCGTTGTTGCAAAAGTCGGTTCCTCTCTGGTTACCAATGAAGGTCAAGGCATCGATCTGCAAGCCGTTGGCGAATGGGCCTCCCAAATCGCCGCACTTCACGCCCAAGGCCGGGAAGTCGTTCTGGTTTCCAGTGGGGCGGTGGCCGAAGGCATGGCACGACTAGGATGGAAAACCCGACCACACACAATGCATGAGCTCCAGGCCGCTGCGGCAGTAGGGCAAATGGGGCTTGTTCAAGCCTATGAAGTTGCGTTCGGACGCCACGCCATTCGCACAGCCCAAATCTTGTTAACGCATGAAGATCTGGCCGATCGGGAACGTTACCTGAACGCACGCACAACCATCTACACCTTGTTGTCGCTGGGCGTCGTTCCGATTGTTAACGAAAACGACACAGTCGTCACAGATGAAATCCGTTTGGGGGATAACGACACACTAGGGGCATTGGTTACCAACCTTATTGAAGCAAATGCCCTGGTCATTCTCACGGATCAACCGGGGCTCTACGATGCCGACCCGCGCAAGAACCCTGAAGCGAAACTGATTGCTCAAGCGCAAGCCGGAGACCCGGAACTCGAGGCAATGGCAGGCGGCGCGGGCAGTGGCATTGGCACAGGCGGAATGTTAACCAAAGTATTGGCCGCGCGCCGGGCCGCCAATAGTGGCGCCCACACTGTGATTGCTTCCGGGCGGGAACCCGATGTTTTGATCCGCTTATCGAATGGAGAACGCATTGGCACAGAGCTGCGCGCACAGCTTCCCATTCGATCGGCGCGTCAACGCTGGATAGCCAACCATTTGCGCTTGCGTGGCCGGGTTACACTCGATGAAGGCGCCGTCAAAGCCTTAACAACCGGCCGCAAAAGCCTGCTGCCTATCGGCGTCGTTGCCGTTGAAGGCGAATTTGAACGCGGCGATGTAGTTGCCTGCGTCGACCCAAAAGGGATGGAATGCGGACGCGGGTTAATTAATTATTCTGCAGCCGACACCCGCCGCATTATGCGTCAGCCCAGTAACCGAATAGCGGAAATCCTGGGTGTCATGTCGGACGAAGAGCTGATGCACCGGGACAACATGGTTTTTCTGCGCCGCCCTGCGCAGCCCTAACAGCCGCCTAGCCATAGCGCTGCTCCAGAAATGGCCCGTAAAACATATAACCATTGCCGTGAAGTGCGCGAATGGGCAACTCAAGCCCTTTGCGCTTGAATTTCTGACGCAAACGACTCATCATCACGTTCATCCGCTCGCGCCCGCCTCCCTTTGCGTTTTGGGCATCAGGCCATAAATGGTCAATAAGAACGTCGTGCGAGGCACACATGTCGGGCTGTTGAACGATCGTCAGTATAAACCCCCGTTCGCTGGACGTTAACCGAACCCGCTTGCCGTCAGGGCTCACTATTGCCCATGCCTGCTCCGCAAAACACCAACCATAATCGGGCATTGGTCTGGCTTCAGCCTGGGTTGACGACGGCAGTGCCAAACCCGCTGCGCGCATTCGGCTAAATAGCAAAGTGGAGAGAAAATACGGTGACACCGTGCCACTGAAATACGCATCGACCCCCGATTGCAGCGCATGCATAAGTGTTTGCTCTTTGTAATCGGGTGTACGCGCAACAAGGCACACCCCCGGGGCGACCGCCCTTAAATAATGCGCCACCGCGCAATTTTGAGCGAAGTCTGCGTTCAGTAAAACCAAGGCACGCACATCTTGCATTTTCGACGCGGCAATCGACACCATAGCTTCTTGATACACCGAATCCATATCGGCGCAATGAGCGAACGCCAGACCATAATTTTCCAAATGGTAGCGCACTGCCTGCACAAAAGACTGCGGCCCCTCACCCTCATCATCCTTCAACAATGGATCAAACCAGATCAACTTCAACTGCTTAGCCCGCACCACTTCCCCTGTTTCTAGATTATTGAACGCACAGGTTAATAATTTTTATAACACTGAATAATATTATTATCACATATGTGATGTTATTTATTACCAACGTGTTTGAATAACACTATTCAATCACGTTTGTGAATACGCTAGCAGAACGCCTCCGGTATGCGCGAAACCTAAGAAAGCTAACTCAAAAAGAGCTGGCAAAACGCGCGAACGTGTCACAAGGGGCCATCTCAAATTTCGAGAACCAATTGCGATACCATCCAAGAGATATCCTTCAATTGGCCTTAGCCTTGAATGTGAACCCCATTTGGCTGCTAAACGGCACACTGCCAATGGAAATTGAGATCAAAATACCGGTGGATTCAGGGGCGAAGAAAATTGGTGAACCCACGTTGCACTACACATGGCCGTTCCAGCAAATTCTTCCTGTAGATTATTTTTCGCTACCCGCCGAAAAGCGAGACTTGGTCGAAGCCATGGCGTTAACAATGCTAAATCAAAAGGCATCCGGGAAATAAAAACCGGATGCCTTTTATAACACCAGGCTAACAGGGCTGCCTGGGTGAAAACGTAAATGAATTGCTTAGCTTGAATGTGCTCGCGTACGCGACACAACCTGATTGATATCACGCACTGCACCCCGGTCGGCCGACGTGGCTAATGCAGCATAAGCTTGCAAAGCCTGTGAAACCACTCTTTGCCGATTGACCGGCTTCCAGGCCTTGTCACCACGGGATTCCATTTCAGCCCTGCGGGCCGCAAGCTCTTCCACCGAAATGGCCAGGTGAATACGGCGCTTGGGAATATCAATTTCAATTGTGTCGCCGTCTTGCACCAAGGCAATATTGCCGCCCTCTGCCGCTTCAGGCGACGCGTGCCCAATAACCAACCCCGAGGAACCACCTGAGAAACGCCCGTCGGTAAGCAGCGCAGACGAAGCACCCAGGCCTTTGGATTTCAGGTAAGACGTGGGGTACAACATTTCCTGCATACCGGGTCCGCCGCGCGGCCCTTCGTAACGAATAATCACGACTTCACCGGCTTTCACCTGCCCACCCAAAATGCCGTCAACTGCGTCATCCTGACTTTCATAAACACGGGCTGTGCCGGTAAATACCAGAATGCTTTCATCTACGCCGGCGGTCTTCACAATACAACCATTGGGTGCCAAATTCCCATACAAAACAGCCAAACCGCCGTCTTGCGAATACGCATGCGCCTTGTCGCGAATACAGCCGCCTTCGCGATCAAGATCCAGCTCGTCATAGTAGCGATCTTGGCTGAATGCGGTTTGCGTGGGAATGCCGCCCGGTGAAGCACGAAAGAAGTCACCCACCTCGTTACGCGCAGAAGCAGACGTCACATCGAATTGCGCAATGGCGTGGCGTAACGTGCCACTATGCACGTTGTTTACATCCAGGTTCAGCAGGTCGGCACGTGCCAGCTCGGCCAAAATACCCAAAATCCCGCCGGCACGGTGAACGTCTTCAATGTGATATTTCTCGGTTGCCGGTGCCACTTTGCACAAACACGGCACATGGCGTGAAATGCGATCAATATCCGACATGGTGAACTCAACGCCGGCTTCCTGGGCGGCTGCCAGTAAGTGCAATACGGTATTGGTTGAGCCGCCCATTGCCACATCAAGTGTCATGGCGTTTTCAAAAGCCTCGAAAGTTGCAATATTACGCGGCAAAACAGAGTCGTCATCTTGCTCGTAATAGCGTTTGCACAACTCAACAACCAGTTTTCCCGCATTTTCAAACAACGATCGACGGCGAGCATGGGTGGCCACAATAGTGCCGTTACCCGGTAGAGACAAACCCAGCGCTTCAGTGAGGCAATTCATGGAATTGGCGGTAAACATACCGGAGCAGGAGCCACATGTCGGGCAAGCGCTGCGCTCGATCTCACCCAAGTCTTCGTCGGACACGCTGTCGTCGGCCGCTTTCACCATCGCATCGACCAAATCGAGCTTCATGAGAATTTTCTTGCTGCTTGTATCAATAACCTTGCCGGCCTCCATGGGGCCGCCAGACACAAATACTACGGGGATGTTCAAGCGCATGGCAGCCATAAGCATGCCCGGGGTGATTTTGTCGCAATTTGAAATGCACACCATGGCATCGGCACAATGCGCATTCACCATGTACTCAACCGAGTCGGCAATAAGCTCGCGCGAGGGCAGCGAATAAAGCATCCCGCCGTGGCCCATCGCAATACCATCGTCGACGGCGATGGTATTGAACTCTTTGGCCACTCCGCCCGCGGCCTCAATCTGACGCGCGACAAGCTGCCCCATGTCTTTCAAATGCACATGACCAGGCACAAACTGGGTAAAAGAGTTCACCACCGCAATAATGGGCTTTTCGAAGTCACCATCTTTCATGCCGGTGGCACGCCAAAGCGCACGGGCACCGGCCATGTTACGACCATGAGTAGATGTTTTGGAACGATATTGCGGCATGATTGGTCTCTGAAAATATATGATGTTTCAATACCTTAATGATACCAAGTCTTCTGTGGCCCCGTTTACAAACCCCATGTCCTGCACACCAAACACAGGTCTGGCAAAAAAAAGCCCTTGAGGGTTATCATGAATAACGAAAAAATTAAGGTAACCTCAACATGTCCAACGAATCCGTCACCGTTCAACTCAAGCAAAAGAAAGATTTCCAATTCGAAATCAATTTCGGCAACAACCTGCCCACCATTCTGGGCGACGAGCCGCCCCCTATCGGCGAAGGGAAAGGCCCCTCGCCGGCACAGTTTCTTGCCGCAGCTGTCGGCAATTGCCTGAGTGACTCCCTGTTTTTTGCCATTAAAAAATACAACGGGAACCCCGAGCCCATTGAGTGCGGCGTCACGGCCACCATTGGGCGCAACGAACAAGGGCGCTTGCGTATCACCCATATGCATGCTGCCATTCAACTTGGGGCGGCGGCCGAAGATTTAAGCCACCTTGAGCGTGTACTAACCCAATTTGAAGCGTTCTGCACCGTCACGCAAAGCGTTGGGCAAGGCATCCCGATTGATATCAGCATTACAGACGCCAACGGCAAAAAGCTTAAATAATTGGAATTTACGCCACTGCTTTTGAGAACACATTAATGACAATGACGCCGGCCACAATCAACCCCATGCCCAGAATGGCCGGCCAATCCAGCGTCTGGCGAAAGTACCACCACCCCACCAAAGAAATCAGCACAATGCCAATGCCCGACCAAATCGCATAAGCAATGCCCGTGGGAATCGTTTTCAGCGTCAGGGATAAAAAATAAAAAGCAATGCCATAGCCCAGTACAGTTAACACGCTGGGCCATAACCGCGTAAATTGGTCTGATGCTTTCAGCGCACTTGTCCCAACCACTTCCGCCACAATAGCAACCCCCAGATACACATAGCCCCAGCCACCCATGCCTTACCCCTGTTACAAAAATGTACAATTGAACTATTGATTATGATAAAAGTCTTATCAGTGTAGCCACTACCGGCAGTCTGTCGACGCGCCGACAGATCATTTGTTCTTCCAGTACAGGCCTTGTTTATGCCCCCAACCGCCTCTTTCAATGAGGAACGTCGACTTGAGGTCTTGCGAGACTACGACATTCTCGATACACAAGTCGAACAGGCCTATACCGACTTAATCAATTGCGCCGCCTATATTTGCAACGCACCGATCGCCGTCATTAATTTTATCGACGCCGATCGGCAGTGGTTCAAAGCGGAACGTGGCCTGGGCATTCGGGAAACGCCTTTGGATATTTCAATCTGCCGGCATGCCCTGTTTGAAGAAGACATCATGATTATTGAAGATACGCGCACCGATGCCCGCACGCGCGTGAATCCGCTGGTCAGCGGCAACAATAAAGCACTGCGTTTTTACGCCGGTGCGCTCATCAAATCAAAAAACGGCTTCCCTTTGGGCACCTTATGCGTCCTCGACTACCAACCACGCACTTTAACGGACGAACAGGTTGAATTACTAAAGGCTTTGCGACGGCAAACAATGTTACTGCTGGAGTACCGACGCATACACAAGGCACAGAACAAGCTTCTTAACGAATTGAATCACGCACGCGGGGAAATGCAACGCCTGGCCCATGAAGACCCCTTAACAGGGTTGCTGAACCGGCGGGCTTTTGAGGCGAAGCTGGCCCTCGTATCGCCGTTAAAACACAAACAGGCGCGTGGCATGCTTTTAATGCTGATTGACCTTGATAACTTCAAACAAATCAACGATAGCTATGGCCATCAGGTTGGCGATATCGTTCTCAACCATGCCGCGGGCATCATGAAGCAGGTATTAAGAACTGAAGACGCCCTGTGCCGCTGGGGAGGGGATGAATTCATTGCGTTGCTGGAAGCCGGCTCGGGCGAACAGGCCATCAAAATTGGGCATCGGTTGCGTGACGCTTTAAGCAAAAGCCCATTACCCCATGCCGACCAAACCTTACGAGTCAGCGCCAGCGTCGGCCTTGCCTGGTTTCATCCTCAACGATCACTTGACGACAATATCGCCCAAACCGACAAAGCGCTGTACCATGCAAAACGCGATGGGATCGGCGTGACGCTTTTTAGCGCTTAATGACAACAAACGGGCGACCATTTTCCGCACGGAACGCCGCCGGCGTCACCCCAAAGGCCCGTTTAAATGTACTGGTAAGGTGGCTTTGGCTGGAAAATCCGGTCGTAGCCGCAATCTGGCCAACCACTTGATCAGACGCCAACAGTAAATGCCTCGCACGTTCAATTCGACGCTGCAAGACATACTGGTGCAATGTCTGCCCAACCTGCTTTTTAAACGACCGGGCAAAAAAATGAGGGCTATAGTCGGCGACACGTGCCAAAGTAACAATGCTTAAATCGTCGTCGAGCGCCATTTCAATGTAATCCAGCACACGACGCACGCCGGCTGACGAAATGCTGCCCTTCGCGGCACGATCCATACGCTGTGGGACCACCCCGCTTCCCAGTGCATATAACGCTTGGACTGCAATCGTATGGGCCAATGTGTCGATATACAGACGGTTATCGAAATTGAATGGCATTCGCAAACTTGCCAATACCGCCAAAGAAAGCTGTTCCAGCAAAGGCTCGCCTTCCCCCAGAATCGGACGAATTTCCACCCGACGAGCATCGCCTTCAAATACGTCATTTACAACCTGATCTATCAGGGCACGTCGTAAGTAAAGCAACATCACCTGCGGTGTGCCGTTAACCTGCCACCCCGATTCGACCCCTGAGGGAATCGAGCCAAAACTGCGTGGCCGCAAGTCGGCCGCATGCGTTTGGCCCGTACCTAAAATTCGTCGCTTAATATGAGCGGAACCCGAGACACAATACGCCAGACACAAATGATCGACCGGCCGCACGGTGGCGGACCACGACTGTTCCGTTGCCAACGACGCATAGAGGTTGCGCCATCCGCGACCCTCGCTTGAAACAAGCAAATGGTTACCTGGCATGGAAGCAATCCTGTGTGTTTGCGAGACTGGGAACTCCCCCTTGCCCGCCCACATATCTCTTGCCTCTGCTTGCACTTGCATTCCCCTTGCACAGTAAATTAGGGTTAATTCCGAGCCGGAATCTGATAAAGACTAACAGGAACTTGATAGCAAACCGAACACTGACAATCTACATTCATTAAATCACTAACTCGATTCACTCCGCTATCATGATTCATACCGATGTCCTTATCGTGGGTGGCAGCCTGGTTGGCCTATCCGCCGCTGCCATGCTCGCGCATCACGGCGTAAAGTGTCTTGCTGTCGAGCGCCATCAAGGCACCGCGATTCATCCGCGCGCCGGTCATTTCCATTTGCGTACGCTGGAAGCCTTTCGCGCCATTGGCCTGGAAGACGCCGTTCGTCGTGCATCGGAAGAGCAGTTCGACCCCGACGGCGGAATCAGCGCGGTTGAATCGCTGGCCGGAAACGAAATAGCGCAATACATTGCAAACCTGAACGCCGGCGTTGAGCAGTACAGCCCCAGCCGGCGCCTTTTCATGACGCAACAAAGCCTGGAACCCCTGCTGCGCGAACACGCCCAAGAGCTTGGCGCCCAACTCAGCTATAGCACCGAGCTTGTGAACTTCTCGCAAGACGATGAAGGGATCACAGCAACCGTACGCGACCTGCAGTCAGGGAAAGCAGACACCATTCGCGCAAAATATATGATTGCCGCCGATGGAAACCGTAGTCCGATTCGCAATAAGCTGGGTATTGAAATGGTCGGGCACGGCGAGCTCTCTCACAGCGTCACAATTTATTTCAAGGCCGATTGCGCCCGTTGGCTGGAAGGCCGCAATCTGGGGGTCATCTACGTCAAAAATGACAAACTGCGTGGGTTCTTTCGCATGGTGCGTAGTGGCGAAGCCGGCTTTTTGGTGGTGAATACAGTGGGCGACGTTAACCGGCCTCAGGCTCACAACATTGCCGACGCGATCACCCCTGAGCTGGCCGAAGAACTGGTGCGCGAGGGCATCGGCGACGCCAATGTGAAAATTGCCATCGAAGATATTGCGCGTTGGCGCGCCGTTGCCGACGTCGCCGCCACATTTTCAAACCGGCGCGTATTTCTTGCCGGTGATGCGGCCCATACCATGCCACCTACAGGGGGGTTCGGCGGCAACACCGGCGTGCAAGACATGCACAACCTGTGCTGGAAACTGGCACTGGTGTTGAAGGGTGTCGCCGCGCCTGCACTCCTCGACACCTACGACGCGGAACGCCGCCCGGTGGCGGCCTTAACCGTGGAACAAGCCTACACCCGTTATGTGCTCAGGATCCACCCTGAACGCGACCGTGCAGGCATGCAACCGTTAGTTGACGACCTCAACATGGAAATCGGTTATTTGTACCGGTCCTCGGCAATAGCGCCGATTAGGAACGACCATGCCCTTGTTTATGAGGACCCGCGCACTGCAGCAGGCAGGCCGGGAAGCCGAGCCCCCCATCTCTTGCTCGAGCAGAACGGCAACACGGTTTCGGTACTTGACCTGGCATCAAAGCATCATGTCCTGCTGGTTGGCCCCGACGGCGCCAACTGGGCCAATGCAACACGACACGCCGCAAGTGCCATGCATATTCCCCTCGACACACACATCCTGAACCCGCAAAGCGTATCCCCTGAAACGATCGAACAGTTTACGCGTCGGTACCAAGTATCCCAAAGCGGAGCCGTCCTGATCCGACCCGACGGGTTTATTGCGTGGAAGGCAACATCGAATCAAAACGCGCAAGAGGATTTCATGAAAGATGTGTTGATCTGCGTCATGGGGAAAGGTTGATTCAGGGTTCAGATTCCGCGCAACATAGCCTAAACTGAGCATAAATTTCCCACCCCCCCGTTTACAAAAAACGATGCCTGAAATTTATGCTGAATTCGCCCTCATACTGATTATTGCCGCGATTGCCGGCGCCCTTGGGCTTAAGCTTAAGCAACCGTTAATCATCACGTACATTGTTGTCGGTATTCTTGTAGGGCCTGCGGCATTCGGCTTTGTTTCCGCGCACTCCCAAATTGAACTGCTGGCCCAAATTGGTATTACGGTACTGCTTTTTCTGGTCGGCTTGAAGCTCGATTTGAAGCAAGTCCGGCAACTTGGGCCGGTTGCTTTGGCAACCGGTCTGGGCCAATTGACTTTCACCATTATCATTGGCTTCGCACTGATCCTGCTACTGGGTAAGCCTGCCGTAGAAGCCCTTTACGTTGCGGTCGCCCTAACCTTCTCCAGCACGATTATTATCATCAAGCTTCTTTCAGACAAGCGTGAACTTGACTCACTGCACGGCCGTATCGCCGTGGGCTTCCTTATTGTTCAAGACCTTGCCGTTGTGATTGCCATGATGGTCATGAGTGCCCTTGGTATGGAACACAACACCACCAGTGACGCAATGCTGGTGGGCTTGTTGATGTTGAAAATACTCACAGCAGCGGTCTGCATGTATGCACTCATAAAATGGGTGCTGCCACAAGTCATCGGCGCCATGGCGCGTTCGCAAGAACTTTTACTTGTTTTTGCCATGGCACTGGGCACTGGCCTGGCCGCTGTGGGTGAATGGGCGGGCTTCAGCAAAGAGGCTGGGGCGTTCCTGGCCGGATTTGCACTGGCATCCTCGGGCTATCGCGACGCTATTAACGCCCGGCTTTCAGGTATTAAAGATTTTCTGCTGCTATTCTTTTTTATTCACCTTGGGTCGCAGCTGGACTTCACAATTTTAGGCGACGAACTGTTTTCGTCGGCCATTTTGTCTGCCTTCGTTCTAATCGGCAACCCTCTTATTGTGCTGGCGATCATGGGCTACATGGGCTATCGAAAACGTACCGGCTTCATGGCCGGCTTAACCGTTGCCCAAATCAGCGAGTTCTCTATTATTTTTATCGCCATGGGAATTTCCATGGGACATGTGAGCCAAAGCGCGCTCGGGCTCACCACCTTGGTTGGCCTGATTACGATTGCTTTATCGACCTACATGATTCTGTATTCCCAGAAACTATACAGCGTACTTTCCCCTTTACTGTCACCGTTCGAGCGCCACAACCCGTATCGTGAACTGGCGGTGGAACAAGACAGCGGCAACGAAATACGACCCGACGTTATTGTGTTCGGCTTAGGGCGATACGGTACACGTTTGGCGCATGGCTTGAAGCATGCCGGCCTGAAAGTTGTAGGTGTCGATTTCGACCCGCAAACTGCACAAGCAAACCGGCGCCACGGCATTCCCGTGCACTACGGCGACGGGGCCGACGAAGAGTTTATTGAAACACTGCCCTTGCATCCTGAAACCTGGGTCATCAGCACTTTGCCGGACCTGGAAGCAAACATGAATCTGCTACGCATTTTGCGCAAGCATTACCCCCAGGAGCAAGTTGCAATTGTGGCCCGCGACGAGCACTATCGTCATTTGCTAGAACAGCTCGGCGCGACCAAAGTATTCTTCCCCATTAACGATGCGGTTGATTACACCATTGAATCCATGACCCAACTCATTCATGCAAAGGCTTGTGCCCCGCAAACTCAATGAATTTTATCGAACCGCGCACATTAGCCTTCATCATCAGCGTGCTCACGGCACTGAGCGCACTCATCCTTCTGGCAATGCGCCAAAGCTTTTCCGCAACCGTTCGGGGTGTCAACAGTTGGACAATCGGTATCTGGATATTCCTGATTTGTAGCTTGCTCTTCAATTTCCGAGGACAACTGCATCCGTTGCTCAGTGTTGTGCTGGCCAACCTGCTTTTAATCATCAGCCTGCTGCTCATGATAAGCGGATTACTGCATTATCACGGCCGTCGGCTAAGACACCATGGACTCATCGGCATCGCCACAGTCGTCTTTACCGCCGTTATAGTCTGGTTCACACTCATTCAGCCCAATTTTCAATTTCGCCTTGTTTTTGTTGCCGGCATCCTGGCGTTCATTTTGGCCGGACTCGGCTACCTGGCCTTGCACGGCCGTCCCGTTACAACAGGTCGTGTTGTAACGGGTGCGGCATTTCTGTTGGGCGCCGTCACGTGCTTTTTGCGTGCCCTGAGTGTGACTTTAAATTTTGATCGACCCAATACCTTTTTTGATTTAAGCAGCCTTCAGGTGCTCTACCTGGGCGCCTTCAGCGTGACATTTTTTATCGGCACACTGGGGTTCATTCTGATGATTAACGAACGCCTCAGAGAAATACTGCAATACAACGCAGAGCACGATGAATTGTCGGCAGCCCTGACACGACGCGCCTTCTTCGAAAAAACTAAAGCAGAACTATCAAACAGCCGAAAATCCGGAAAACCAGTGTCCGTCCTCATTCTGGATCTTGATAACTTCAAACAAATCAATGACGCTTACGGCCACCATTTCGGCGATCAAGTCATTGTGGATTTTTGCGATACGGTACGCTCTGTGTTGCGCCCTAACGATGTATTAGGGCGATACGGCGGCGAAGAGTTTGTCGTTTTGTTGCCCGAAACCGATAGCCTGCTTATTCGCGCCGACAAAGCGCTACACCGTGCAAAAGGCCAAGGCCGTGACCGCATTGAAGTGGCGCAAAGCAACTGAACGTGATTAATTCTCTGTCATCAACAAGGTTTTGTTATGCCCTTTAAGAACGCACGCAGTCATTCATCAACTAAAGAAAGCACCGACCATTCATTTGCGCTGAAAATCGCAATTGCACTTTTCGTCGGTGTATTTGGCCAGGCTGCTTTCGCAACACCTGCCGGGGCACCGCAACCCGCTCTGCGAGTTACCGAAATTTCACAAACAACCCACCCATTCGAAACCTTATATTGTGCCCGTCAACCAGCGCAATACCGGTTTCTGGGCGACGCCCTTGAGTTAGTCGTAAACAATGAAAGCCGCATTTTGATGCCCGCCATGGCGGCGTCGGGCGCCCGTTATGTTGCCCCGGGCGACCCTACAACAGAGTTCTGGGGCAAAGGTGCATTGGCCAACGTTACCTGGTCAGACCAAGCACTCCCTGTTTGCGCTCCGGCCGGCACCCTTATTCCGCCCTATAAAGCCTCTGGAAACGAGCCATTCTGGAGCCTGGCCTTTGATGGCTGGGACGCCACCCTGACACAACCCGGCAAAGCGCCGCTTACGCAAAACGCCCAAATCAGCGACACCCGAACAAAGGGCCAAACCCTTGTAGCGGGCAGTGGCGCCAATATGCTAAAGCTAACGGTGGAAGAAGCTTTATGCGTTGACACGATGAGCGGCATGTCCTACCCGCAACACGCCGAACTGCAATACCAATCAAACACATGGCAAGGTTGTGGCGGTGATCCGAACCGATTACTTCAAGGGGTAACCTGGCGGGTTGCGCAGTTAAACGGCCACGAAATAAACGCGCAGACAAGGCCGGAAATCCATTTCATGCCCAATAACCGCATAGCCGGCAGCACCGGGTGCAACCGCTTCTTCGGCGAGTACGCACTCACCGGCGAAGGCATGCAAATAAAAGGCCTGGGCAGCACGCGCATGGCATGCAGCGAAAAGCTGATGACTCAGGAACACACCTTTCTTGGGCAGCTGAAAGACGTAAACGGGATATCTTTCGATACCGTCGATACCTTGATATTGAATACGCCCGAAGGTGAAATTCGGGCGACAGCGAATTAATTCAAGGATTGACGTTTATAACGACGGCAAAAATGGTCGGGGCGAGAGGATTCGAACCTCCGACTCCTGCGTCCCGAACGCAGTACTCTACCAGGCTGAGCTACGCCCCGACAAAAGAAAATCGCGCCCGTTCAGCGGTCGCGATCAACAGCAAACGAGCAGAATTTTAGCAAAGATTCCTGCGCTGCAGAAGCAGGAAACAAACCAAGCTGCTCACGCGCCAGCTCGGCTTCTTCCACGGCCGTTTCACGTGTGTACTGCAAGGCATCGGTTTCCTGAATAGCATGCGCCACAGCCGCGAAATCACCGTCACCGGTGCGAATGGCTTCCTGAATAAGCGCCCGCTGCTGCGCCGACCCCACCTCCATGGCACGAATCAAGGGCAACGTGGGCTTGCCTTCACGTAAATCGTCGCCCACATTTTTACCCAATGCGGCGGCGTCACCTTCGTAATCAAGCACGTCGTCGATTAACTGGAAGGCCGTGCCGATATGCCTGCCATAAGCCGCCGCAGCCGCTTCCTGTTCGGGTGAGGCATGCGCCACAATGGCACCCACCTGTGCTGCGGCTTCAAACAATTTCGCTGTTTTATAACGCACCACCTGCAAGTAACGCTCGAGCGACACGTCGGGGTCATGCACATTCAGCAACTGCAGCACTTCGCCCTCGGCAATAATGGTGGTGGCTTTGGAAAAAACCTGCATCACCCGCATGGAGTCGGCCTCCACCATCATTTCAAAAGAGCGCGAATACAGGTAATCGCCCACCAGCACACTGGCCGCGTTACCGAATACCGCATTGGCGGTGCTACGGCCGCGCCGCAAATCGGATTCGTCTACAACATCGTCGTGCAGCAAAGTGGATGTGTGAATGAACTCAACCACCGCCGCCAGCAAATGATGCATGGCCCCTTCGTATCCCAGCGCCCGCGCGACCATTAGCAACATGGCCGGCCGCATACGCTTGCCGCCGGCCTGAATAATGTAATCACCAACGGTACGAATGAGTACGACATCGGAGTTCAGGCGTTCCCGAATAACCGCATCGACGGCTTTCATGTCTTCGTTAATGGGACTGAGCAACTCGGAGATATTCAAGGCAAACTCAAAATATTTGGATAAAACGGCGGAAAAGCCAAGGCCCTGATTATACGGTGTCATGCCACCCGTTCGCATGAAAGGCCCAAAATTGGCGATAATGCGGGTTTGTCGAGATACTGATCAAGAAGCACACTATGCCGGAAAACACTGCAAACAATGTCGATCTGGCCTCGCTCATGCAGCGGGCCAACCGTGTTCTTGCACAATTGGAAGCCTGGTTGCCACCGGCGCCCCCCGAGGTCGATTGGTCGGCCCAGGCCTATCGCTGGCGCAAACGCGGCAGCTGCGGCTGGCTTGACGCCGTGCACAATATCTCGAAAATAAAAACCAACGATCTCCAGCATATTGAGCGTCAGAAAGGCGTTATCGACCGCAACACCCGCTTCTTTTTAGCCGGCAAACCCGCAAACAATGTACTCATGACCGGCGCCCGCGGCACTGGAAAAAGTTCTTTGGTCAAAGCCATGCTTGCCCTTTATGCCGACCAGGGACTCAGACTCATTGAGGTCGATAAATCCGACCTGTCCGACCTGAGCGACATTGTGGAACAGGTTCGCACGCGTCCGGAGAAATTCATTATTTTCTGCGACGACCTTTCTTTTGAAGAGGGCGAAGCCGGCTACAAGGCACTGAAATCAGTGCTTGATGGCTCAATTAACGATTCAGGCGACAACGTTTTAATTTACGCCACCTCAAACCGACGCCACCTGATGCCTGAATACATGAGCGAAAACCTTGAAGCCAAGCATCAGCCGGATGGAGAAATCCATCCCGGCGAAACCGTTGAAGAGAAAATCTCCTTATCTGAGCGCTTCGGTATTTGGCTGTCGTTTTATCCATTCAAGCAAGATGATTACCTGGACATCGTGCACCATTGGTTGCAAGAGCTCGGTTGTCCGGCGTCCGACATCGAGGCATGCCGCCTGGAGGCCCTGCAGTGGGCACTGGAAAGGGGGTCGCGCTCGGGCCGAGTGGCCCATCAATTCGCCAAAGACTGGGCCGCCCGTCATGTCTAAACCTTTTATTGATGTCGCCGCCGGCCTGATTTTGAAACCCGATGGCGCCTTGTTGCTGGGCCAACGGCCCGCCGACAAACCGTGGCCGGGTTGGTGGGAACTGCCGGGTGGGAAAATCGAGGCCGGGGAAACCGTTCTGCAAGCTTTGGCGCGAGAGTTGAAAGAAGAGCTGGATATTGAAGTGACCCACGCAACACCGTGGGTAACGTATGTCCATGAGTATCCAAAAAACATCGTGCGCCTGGCATTTTGCAAGGTAACTGGCTGGAATGGAACCCCTACCGGCCTGGAAGGACAGAACCTGGCCTGGGTCGATCCGCATGCGCCCATAGCGGTTGGGCCGTTATTGCCGGCCACCGAACCGCCATTGCGTTGGCTAAAACTGCCTTCCCAGTACCTCATCACAAGTATTCAACATCCTGAAAACCTCGAGCCCTATTTGGCAAAACTCAAAAAGGCTATTGATCGCGGCGTCCGCCTGGTTCAGTTTCGTGAACCAGAATGGGCGGCAGCCGGGCACGCCGGCTCCCTGCATCAGGCTTTTGAGCACGTCCTGGCTGTTTGCCGGGCAAAAGGGGCACAATGCTTGCTAAACAGTGTTCACCCTCAGGCATGGTGGGCACAAGCCGACGGTGTTCATCTTCGAGCGGAAGACATGCAAAGTTTCAAAAGGGATGTATTTCCCGTACAGTATTTATGCGGAGTTTCCGTTCATAATCAGGCCGAACTGGAACAGGCAAAGCAGCTTGATGCCGACTTTGTTGTCTTGGGCCATGTATGCCCCACTCCCTCTCACCCCCTGGAAAGCGCCATGGGCTGGGCAGAATTTGCGGAACTGGCCGGCCAAGCTGGGCGCCCGGTTTTTGCCATTGGCGGGCAGTCTGCCCAAACCATGGCAATAGCGCAAGAACACGGAGCGCATGGCATTGCCGCTATTCGCGGACTTCTGCCGGAATAGGCTGTTGCCATCCTCCACCCAGCGCGGCAATCAACTGCACCGCAGCAATAAGACGGTCTGCGCTTAAAGATAATGAAGCACGCTCAGCCGCCAGGGCGGTCGTTTCAACCTGCACGACACTCAGGTAATCAATCAGGCCTGCGTTGTACTGGTTCAGCGTTAAGCGCAATGACGCTCTTGCCGCATCCAGCGCCCGCTGCTGGCTCTGCTGTTCGCGGGCCAAACTATTCAGATCAACCAGATAGTCCTCAACTTCCCGTAATGCAGTCAACACAGTCTGCCTGTACACAGCAACCTGGGCCTCGTAACCCGCACGCGCTTGCTCTATTCGGGCTTCGCGCGCTCCGCCATCAAAAATTGTCATCGCCAACGCCGGGCCGAGCGACCAAAAACTAAAAGGCGCACTCAACCACTGCGCCCATTGGCCCGCTCTATAACCCCCCTCGGCCGTCAAGGTTAAGTTGGGGAACCAGGCCGACTGCGCCACGCCAATCTGCGCATTGGCCGCAGCCACTTGCCGCTCAGCCGACGCAATATCAGGTCGACGCTGCAAGAGCTCGGACGGCAAGCCCGCAGGAATGCTCGGAACGGCAACCGATACCGGCTCGGACGGCAACGAAAATTGTGAGGGTGGCTTGCCAAGTAAAACCGCCATTGCATTTTCCAGCTGCGCCCGCTGACGCCGCAGGGCTTGTTGCTGGGTTAATGCGTTATTCAATTGCACACGCGCCGACTCAACATCAAGTTGGGCTGCGACTCCGGCGTTCAGCCGGTTCTCGGTTGTTTGCAGGGAACGACGATAAGCCTCAACCGTTTGCTCGTATAACCGCAACTCGGCATCGAACGAACGTAAACGGAAATAGGTTTGGGCCAAAGTGGACTGCACGCTTAACCGGGTACCCGCCAACTCTGCTTCGCTGGCCTGCAGTTGCGCTGATTCCGCCTCTACCGTACGTCGAATGCGCCCCCATAAGTCCGGCTCCCAACTTACCGTACCCGCCACACGATACTGTTGCGACACCCCCTCCGCACCGGAACCCGATCGGGTAAAGCCTGCATTGGCATTCACCGAAGGAAAAAACTGGGCTTCGCTTTCACGCAATAAGGCCTGTGCTTGTTGATACTGCGCTTCGAACTGGGCAATCGTTTGATTATTGACCAGTACCTCATCCATCAACCCGTTCAGTACCGGGTCATCGAAAAGCGTCCACCAATCGGCGCGGAGCGCCGCAGCATTGGGCTGTGCGCGCACCCAACCTTGCTGATTTTCATACTGTTGACCCAGTTCAATGCCGGGTTCCGTGTAATCAGGGCCTACGGTGCATCCCGCCATTGTCAGCGACAATAAGGTCGCCAAAAACCATTTAGCTCTTTCCATCGTTATTCCTGTATTGCAGGTGCATGCTTGGCCTGTCTTGCCCTGAACCAAAGCCGTAATCGGTCCAGATACAAATAAACCACCGGTGTCGTATAAAGCGTTAAAACCTGGCTCAACACAAGACCGCCGACAATGGTAATACCCAGTGGTTGGCGCAGCTCCACGCCGGCCCCGGTGGCCAAAACCAGCGGCAAAGCGCCGAAAATAGCAGACAAGGTGGTCATCATAATGGGGCGAAAACGGATCAGGCATGCTTCATAAATGGCTTGTCGCGGCGTCAGTCCACGCTGACGTTCTGCATGTAAAGCAAAGTCCACCATCATGATGGCGTTCTTTTTCACGATACCAATCAATAAAAACACACCGATCAGCGCAATCAACGAAAACTCATAGTCCAGCAACATCAGTGCCAGCAAGGCCCCTATGCCCGCAGACGGCAGCGTCGACAAAATCGTCAGCGGATGAATATAGCTTTCGTAAAGCATGCCCAGCACTATGTACATGGTCAGTAGCGCCGCCAAAATAAGCCACGGTTGCTGATCCAACGATTCCTGCAACGCTTGCGCCGAACCTTGAAACACGCCCTGAAGTTCATTGGTGGGAAGCCCCGTCCGGGCCACCGCCTCTTCAATGGCCTGCGTCGCCTCGCCCAGCGACACCCCCGGCGCCAAGCTGAACGAAACCGACTCTTCGGCCAACAAACCCTGGTGGCGCACGCGTAACGGCGCGGTGCCGACCTCGAACCGCGTAAACGACGCCAGCGGCACGCGATTGCCGTCTTGCGTGACGACCTGAACCAGCTTTAATGATTCCGCATCCTGGGCATACTCGGGCAACACCGACATCACCACCCGATACTGGTTCAAAGGACCATAAATAACGGATACCTGTCGCTGGCTAAACGAATTGTTCAAGGTCGAGGCAATCAGCGCCATATCCACCCCCAGCCTTGTGGCAACTTCGCGGTCAATAATCAATTCAACGCGCCGACCTTTGTCTTCAATGTCACTTTCGACATCAACCAACTCAGGTAAACCCGCCATGGCCTGCTGCACGCGTGGCAACCATGTTTTCAAAAGATCCAGGTCAGAGGCCAATAAAGAGTACTCAAATGACGCCAGCCCCTGACGCCCTCCGACATGAACGTCTTGTTGCGGCACCAGAAAAAGGCGGGCGCCTGGTTCGTTGTTGAATCTGCTACGCAAACGGTTGACTACGTCTGTGGCACTCACATCACGCTCATCAAATGGCTTTAGCTGTATCAACAAAAAACTAGAGTGGCTGCCCCCTCGTCCACCCGCAAAGCCAGTCACTGTGTCTACGGCCGGATCTTTTAACAACGCATTCCGGAATTTCTCGAGCTTGGGCAACATGGCCTGAAACGACGTACCCTGATCGACGCGGAAGAACCCCAACAACTGCCCGGTATCTTGCTGTGGGAAAAAACCCTTCGGTACGACCGAATACAAATAGACATTCAAACCTATTGTGCCCAACAGAATCAACAACGTGATCCGGCTATGGACCAAAGCCCAGTCGAGCGAACGTTGATAACCGCGCAAACACCAACGACCAACCGACAACAGGGCACGCTCCGCCCATGACTCACGCCGCCGTGCGCTGCGTTCACTTGCATGTGTCTTGTCTTGCGCACGCAGCCAGCGCGCACACATCATGGGCGTCAGAATCAATGACAAAACCAGGGAAACGAGAATGGCGGCGGAAAGCGTCAGCGCGAACTCGCGAAACAACCGACCCGGAATCCCTCCCATTAACAAAATTGGAATAAATACCGCCACCAACGACACACTCATGGCAACCACGGTAAACCCCACTTCACGCACACCACGAACGGCGGCGCGCACCGGGTTATAGCCTTTTTCGATATAGCGCATGATGTTTTCAAGCACCACGATGGCATCGTCAACCACAAAGCCGGCAGCCACGATCATGGCCATCAACGACATGGTATTCAACGTAAACCCCATCCACAACATCAGGCTAAACGTAGTGATAAGCGAGGCGGGTACAACAATACTGGGGATCACCGCCGCCCGTACCTGACGCAAGAATACGAGTACCACCAGCACCACTAAAACGACTGCAACAAACAACGTGAATTGCGCTTCGGCAAGAGACTCACGAATACTGGGCGTTCGATCAACCGCAACCGACAAATTCACCTGTGCCGGAACAAGACTTTGAAACGCAGGCATCTGGGCATGAATGGCGTCAACGGTTTCAATAATGTTGGCGGCGGGTTGGCGACGAATCACCAGCAACACGGCCTGCCGATCATTAAAAAAACCGGTATTGAATGCATCTTCAACGCCATCCTCTACCTTGGCCACGTCGTCTAACCGAATCGGCGCACCATCGCGCCAGGCCACAATAAGCGGCCGGTATTGTTCGGCGCGGGTCATCTGGCTGCCGGAATTGATTTGCCAATGGTACTGATGATTCTCAATCACCCCCACAGGCCCCAAGGTGTTGGCCTGACTCAGCGCCTGGCGAACCTCGTCCAGCGCCACCCCGGCTGCAACCAGTGCCTGCGGATTCAAACTCACCCGCACAGCCGGCAGTGCACTACCACCCACACTTACCTCGCCCACACCTGACACCTGCGCCAACTTCTGCGCAAGCACGGTCGACGCCAGATCATACAGTTCTCCCTGGGTGACGGTATCAGACGTCAACGCCAGCACCATAATGGGCGAAGAAGCCGGGTTCACTTTGTTATAGGTTGGGTTATCGCGCAAGCTTGACGGCAAAGAACCACGGGCTGCATTAATGGCCGCCTGAACATCACGCGCTGCGCTGTTAATGTCACGGTTCAGGTCGAACACCAAAGAGATGCGGGTCGACCCTTCAGAGCTGCTTGAACTCATTTCCGTGACCCCGGCAATGGAGCCAAGCGACTGCTCGAGCGGCATCGCCACGCTCGAGGCCATGGTTTCCGGGCTGGCGCCGGCCATATTGGCTGTGACCGTAATCATGGGAAAGTCGACCTGCGGCAACGGCGCAACCGGTAACATGCGCGCCGCCAGCAAACCGGCCATCACCATCGCCAGGCACAACAAAGTGGTGGCTACCGGACGCATGACAAACACGGTCAGCCAACGCACTATGTCACCTCTGCCGAGAAGGCGCGACGCCGGCGCGCAACGCGATCAAACATCAGATAAATAACCGGCGTTGTATAGAGCGTAAGCACCTGACTACACAGCAGGCCGCCCACCATGACCAGGCCCAGGGGCTGGCGCAACTCCGAGCCCGCCCCAGTTGCCAACATCAACGGTACCGCTGCAAATAAGGCAGCCAATGTCGTCATAAGAATCGGGCGAAAACGAAGCAGCGCCGCCTCGTGAATCGCCGCTTGCGGCGCCAGGCCGCGTGTACGTTCAGCTTCCAGGGCAAAGTCGATCATCATGATGGCATTTTTCTTGACGATTCCAATCAACAAAATAATGCCGATGACCCCAATCATGTCCAGGTCGCGCCCCGTAAGCAACAAGGCCGCCAACGCCCCGACCGTTGCCGAGGGTAAGGTAGACAGGATTGTGACCGGGTGAATGAAGCTTTCATAAAGGATGCCCAGCACAATGTACATCACCACTACCGCCGCCAGCATCAGCCATAGGGTACTGCTTAGCGAGGCTTCAAACGCCCTGGCCGCGCCCTGAAAACGCGTTTCAACTGACGCCGGCATACCCAGCGCTTGCTGTGCTTGTTCAATTGCCGATACTGCATCTGAAAGAGCAACATCTTGCGGCAAATTGAATGAAACAGTGACTGAGGGAAACTGATCCTGACGCCCAATCGACAACAAAGCATTCGACGGCACAACACTCACCACGCTGGTAAGCGGCGTCGTGCCGCCCGACTCAGTAGACACATGAATGCGCCCCAAATCCGACGGCGTCGAACGGTATTCCGGTGCCACTTCCAGCACCACGCGATACTGAGCCGATTGTGTGAAAATCGTGGATATCTGCCGTTGCCCGAACGCATCGTACAAAGCTTCGTCAATATCGGCCACGCTGACGCCCAAGCGAGCGGCTGCGTCCCGGTCGATCAGTAAACGCGTTTCCAGGCCATCTAATTGCAAATCGTCGGTCACCTCGGCCAACTCAGGCAAGCGCTGCAATTTCTCAACCAGGCGTGGTACCCATTCGCGCAATGTTTCCATGTCCGGGTCGGAAATCGTCATTTGGTATTGCGTTCGACTCACCCGGTCATCAATCGTTAAATCCTGTACCGGTTGCATGAAGACCTCAAGCCCCGACAAACCTTTCAGGCCTTCCTGCAAGCGCTGAATCACTTCCTGGGCGTTCGCACTGCGCTGCGCCAGCGGCGTCAAAGCGATCTGCATGCGACCTGTGTTCAGTGTTGTGTTTGTACCGTCTATGCCGGTAAAAGATGTGACGGCTGCCACGTCCGGATCACGCACAATGCGCGCCGCAGCCTGTTCCTGCAAACGGGAAATAGCCGAAAACGAAGCGGTTTGTGGCCCCTGCGTAACTGCCTGAATCAAGCCGGTGTCCTGCTGCGGGAAAAATCCTTTGGGCACCCACCAATACAACAATGCAGTCAGGGCCAATGTTCCCAAAGCCACCAGCAGTGTGAGCCGCTGCCGCTGCAATACCCACTGCAGGCTGCGATCATAGGCCTGAACAAGACGTTCGGTATGGTGACCCAACCATTGCTGGAAGCGGCTCATGCGCTCTTCCGGTTCACGCCGCAAAAACTGCGCACACATCATTGGCGTTAAGGTCAGCGAAATAAGCAGCGATAGAAAAATCGCTACCGCAAGCGTCAGAGCGAATTCGCTAAACAGGCGGCCGATCACATCGCTCATAAACAACAGGGGTATCAGCACTGCAATTAACGAGAGCGTTAGTGAAATAAGCGTAAAGCCGATTTGTTGCGCACCTTTCAAGGCGGCATGCAACGGTGAGTGCCCCTGCTCTAAATGCCGCGCAATATTTTCAATCATCACAATGGCGTCATCCACCACAAACCCGGTTGCAATCGTCAGCGCCATCAGTGTGAGGTTGTTTACGCTAAAACCCATTAAATACATGGCGGCAAACGTCCCCACCAGTGATAACGGTACAACAACGCTGGGGATCAGCGTGGCCGTCCAGGTACGCAAAAACACAAATGTCACCAGAATAACCAGGGTGACCGCCATGACCATCTCTATTTGAACGTGTCGGACTGATTCACGAATCGTCTGGGTACGATCACTGGCAACCGCCATATCCACGCCGACAGGCAAAGCCTCCCGCAATAAAGGAAGCAATTCCTTAACACGATCAACAACCTGAATCACGTTAGCGCCGGGTTGCCGCTGAATGTTCAACAGAATAGCGGGCGTCGTTCCGAACCAGGCCGATTGCCTCACGTTCTCGGCACCTTCACGAATCTGGGCGACATCCCCCAACCGTAATGCCCCATCATTCTCGTAAGCCAGAATCAGTGACTCGTAATCCTGCACCGAGCGCAGTTGATCGTTTGCGTTAATCGTGGTGGATCGCTCGGGACCGTCGAGATTGCCTTTGGGCTGGTTGACGTTCGCCGATAGAATCGCGCTGCGTACCGATGAAAGCGTCAAGTCATGCGCAGCCAAGGCTTGCGGGTTGGCCTGAACCCTTACCGCAGGTCGCTGCCCCCCGGCAATGCTGACCAGGCCCACACCCGATATCTGCGACAATTTCTGCGCAACACGCAAATCGATTAAGTCACGCACTTCATACAACGGCAAAGTTGGTGACGTAATGGCCAGGCTAATCACCGCGGTATCTGCTGGATTCACTTTGTTGTAAACAGGCGAAGACGGCAAATCGTTCGGCAGCAGATTCGAAGCGGCATTAATCGCCGCCTGTACTTCCTGCTCGGCAACATCGAGCGGGACATCAAGGCCAAACTGCAAGGTAATTTGAGACTGCCCACCGGAGCTGGTGGACGACATCTGCGTCAACCCCGACATTTGTCCCAACTGACGCTCCAGCGGCGATGTCACCAGCGCCACCATGACATCGGGACTGGCGCCGGGGTACTGCGTGGAAACCTGAATTGTGGGGTAATCCACTTCCGGCAAAGCGGAAACAGGCAACATCCGATACGCCAGAATGCCGGCGATCAACAAGGCCAGCATCGCCAGCGTTGTGGCCACCGGGCGCAAAATGAACTGCCGGGATAAGTTCACTTTGGCCCCTTATTCCTCAACAATTTCCACCTTGGCACCATCGCGCAAGCGGTCCACGCCTTCCGTTACAACCACCTGGCCACGCTGCAACCCTTCCAGGACCGTGACGTTGCGCTCTTGCACCGCGCCCGTGACGATCGGCTGCACTTTAACCGTGTTGTCTTCCAGCACCCGATAAACAAAAGAACCTATAGACCCTTGCTGTACCGCCCTTGCGGGAATAACCAAGGCATTTTCCAGGGTATTAACCACGAGTCTGACGTTCACAAACTGGTTAGGGAAAAGCATTTCATCTTTATTGGGAAATTGCGCCTTCATCCGCACAGTACCCGTTGCCACGTCAATTTGATTATCGATGGAAACGAGCTCCCCGCGCGCCAATTCGCGCGTGTTGGTACTGTCGTACAACACCGTAGTAAGCGTATTACCGTTCCTTAACTGCGCACGCACTTCGGGCAACTGCGCTTGCGGCAATGAAAACAATACTGAAATCGGTTGGGTTTGGGTAATGACGACCAAGCCCTCTGTATCACCGGCACTGATTAAATTGCCTGGATCCACCTTGCGCAGGCCCACACGGCCACTAATCGGTGCTTTTATCTGAGCAAACTCCAATTGGAGTCGTGCATTATCCACCTCGGCCTGATCGCTCACCAGCGCACCCTGGTACTGCTGCACCAGTGCGCGCTGCGTATCAAGCTGCTGTCGTGCAAGCGAGTTTTGTTTGAAAAGTTGCTCGTACCGACGCAAATCACGCTGAGCATTCTCCAACAATGCCTGGTTCTGAGCCTGTTGGCCTAATGCCTGGTCAAGCGCTACCTGGTAAGGTCGCGGATCAATGCGTGCCAGCATATCGCCTGCCTGCACTTTCTGCCCTTCGGCGAAAAGCACGGCCTCAAGTTCACCCTCGACCCTGCTGGTGACGGTAACCGTATTCAGGGCGGTTACCGTTCCAACCGCCGGCAACACAACCTGTACCGACGATTCTGTTGCCGTGGCCGTTCTCACCGGCACCGCCATATCCATCATGCCACGCATGCCGGGTAACCCCGACTGATTTGCCGTATCCGACCGATTCAAATAAAAATACATACCGGCCGCCACGGCCAGTAACACAATCAGCCAGACCCACCCACGTCGCCGGGATACGCGCGCCTTTTCAGACTGCGACATTTGTTCTCCCTGTTAACAAATATGAGCGTTATTCTCGCTTATATTAGGAAGCAAGGCGAAACGAAACCTGCATTCTGAAATTGAACGCAACAATTATTGCCAGTAAATTAGAAATTGCAGCGCGAAAGGCGAAAGGAGATGTCGCGGGTGACCGACAAAGGCTTAAGCTCGTTGTCTTGCATGGAAAAACGAACCCAAATGACATATTTATTAGCGCTCATTTCGGGAAACACACCCAAAGCCGGATCGACCCACACACGCAAAAGCTGGAAGGTTTTACCGGTAAGCATTTCCTGATAGGCGCCCTGTGTTGCTTCCAGCTCGATCGGGTCACCCGATTCGCGCAGCAACCTTAGAATGAGCGACAACCCGTTATAGAGCGGCAGGAAGGGCTCAATCCATTGTTGAAGATCCTTCATACGCACTTCCATGGGCTTGATTTGCCATGCGTAATAAGAGGGAATGTCGGCGGGTGACGATCCGCCCGGAACACTAAGACGACCCCGCAGACTGGCCAGCCATTCGTTATCGCGCAGCACTTGCCCCACACGACCCTGTGCCGCCAGATCGGAAGCCGTTTTTTCCAGATCGGCCACCATTTTGTCGAGGGTCGTTTCATCGACCCCCGGATGACGCCGCAGCGCGGTTAATGACGCGCGCTGTCGTTCCAGGTCTTGCAAAACCGAGCCCCGTAAATCGGTACGATCACAAATTTCGAGCAGGTCGAAAAGGGTCGCAACCGCGATCTGGTGGTGATAAACCTCTTCTTCTTCTGCAAAAAAGAACAGGCGCCCGAATAGGTGCTCGACCCGGAGCAATGTTCGAACCCGTTCATTACATGGATACTCGTAAAGAATCACGCGACCAGTTACCTATATCTGTTTCGTAATAAGCAGAACCTGTTTACCAATGCAGGGTGTTATACCAGTGAACACCAGTATTCGTGCAATTCGCGTGCACGTGAGCGCAGTTGGCCTGGTGTGGTTGCGCCGTCGTTCAGAACAACGTCGTTTGCCTGTGCCAATCGTGCATCGCGTGTCGCTTGTGCTGACATGATACGCTTAATGGCGTCGATCGTCAGCCCACTGCGTGCCTGCACGCGTTTAATTTGGGTTTCGGGATCGCAATCAACGACACACACCCGGTCTACCTTCTTAAGCCAGCGCCCCGTTTCCACCAACAAAGGCACAACCAGCACAAGATAGCACCCCCGGGCCTGACGCGCCTGCTGTTCTGTAACTTCTGCTATCAAGGGGTGAACAATCGCTTCAAGCGCGCGCCGGCTTTTCGGATCACCAAACACCCGTTCGCGCATCGCGGCGCGGTCCATTGCGCCATCGGCTGCAACCACTTGCTCACCAAATGTTTCGCGAATCGCCGGCATGGCCAAACCACCCGGTTGCGTGAGCTGATGCGCAATGACATCAGTGTCGATGACACTGGCGCCCCATTCCTGGAAAAGGTCGGCGACCCGGGTTTTCCCAGAGCCAATGCCGCCTGTTAAGCCGATTTTCAACATAGTCCGTGCTTATTGGTTGCCTAAGACCGTATTTTATCCAGCTTAAAACTCATTGCCTAAGAAACAAGAAGGGCCGACGCGCCCGACAACACCAAGTAGGGACCAAAAGGCAGTGTTTGCGCTAATACTGAGCCGGCATCAACGCGATCAGTGCGCTGTCCGAATAACAGGAAATGGCGAACAAAAACAACCATTAGCCCCAAAAAACACGCCCACAACAGCACCAGAGGCAAAAGCCCATACCCCAGCCAGGCTCCGAGAGCAGCGGTCAATTTGAAATCGCCGTGTCCCATGCCTTCCCTGCCCCTTATACAAAGAAACACCCATGAAAGCAGCCACAGAAACCCATAACCCGCCATGGCACCGCCTACAGACTGATGCAACGACACAGGCAAAATACCCGACCACGACAAACCCAAGCCCAGCCAAAGCAACGGCAAGGTCAGCAAATCCGGCAATAAACCGGTATGGGCGTCGATCATGGCCAGCATAACAAGCACACCTAACGCACCTAAAAGAGAAATGGCATAAACCGATACACCGTAGCGCGCGCCCACCCAGGCACCCAAAACACCGCCCAGCCCCGAAGCACCTGCCAAGCGTCGCAGGCTTCCCACCCCTGGTCGTGTCGCCCCCGCTGTCAGCATGCAAATATTTCTGACGCCGTTTGCGGCCAGCAGGCTACACACGCCTACGACTATCGCGCCCGTCGTGGCCAAGACAACGATCGCACCGAGATGCGTTTGCCATGCCGGAACCGGCCACTCAAACAACTCAACCCAGTGACGCAATGAAACAGAGTTGCGTAGAATAAGCGCTATATTCAATTCTTGATGGAAAGCCATTATGCGAGCCCCTATTAATTTTCTAAGCGCAGTTGCCCGGCCCAGCTTTCACCCTGCAACCGTGGCGGCCATCAGCCTCATTACGCTGGCCGGATGCGCGCAGCAGCAACAACCGGGTTACTACGAACCCGCCAAAGAGTCCACGCTGTCGGATGCGCGGTCTCAAGCTCAGGGGCGCCAGGACACTCGTGCACCGTCGCAGTTACAGCTGGGTTTCGGCAAAGACCAAACCGAACAACCGCCGGCGGAAACCCAAGATCAAGAAGCAACAGAATCGGGATCGGCCGACCAAACAAATGTCATCCGCCCCTTACGTGAACCTAAAACCTTTCTGGGCACTTTGCCATGCAACATGACCCTGCAGTCGTGCTCAGCCAGCCGTTTCACACTTACACTGGCGCCATCGGGCGAGTGGCGGGCCCGAGCCCAGCCTTTAGACGGCGCGGCAACCAACCAGCCGTTTTTGGAACAAGGTTGCTGGAAAGTGATCGGCACCGAACCCTGGCGCATTCGTTTGCAAACCCGTGACGACACGACACTGAGCGCCCTCACCTTTGAACACAACAATCTATTGCGCGTGAACAGCATGAACAATGTGGAGGCCGTGTTGCCGTTCCATTTAACACGCCAAGCCGACATTGACGGCATAAATGAGCTTAAAGATCAGCCGGCAATGAGCTGTCGTCCTTGAACCATTTATGGGGAAAGCCGTTGGGTATAACGGCATCGTATGCGCACCGGTGACTCGCACTGCATTGTGCTTTGTTGCACTCCCGCATACCCGACGGCCCTACGGCACCCTGTGTATCGCCGACTTTACAAAACCGATATACGGGCCAACGCCCTTGGTAGTCGCTAATACCCAGACTTCGAAGCCACAGCCGGGTTAACTGAACAGCATTGCGCACATCGGTTTTATCGAAAATCCGGGCCCGGTGTGCCTCGACAGTGCGCTGAGACAACGCCATTTCCAGCGCGATGTATTTATTCGACATTCCCTCGACGATACCAAGCATGACCTCGCGTTCCCGGGGTGAAAGAATGCAGAACGGCTTAACTTCGAATTGAGTCTGGTCCATTTTGTCTCCAATGGTTATTTTCTGGAAACAATTTTGACACGAAAGAAACAATTCGTAACCTAGCAGAACTGTCAGGATATTTAAGCCCGCTCAACTTCCAGGTTGTCGATCAGTCGCGTACTGCCCAGCTTTGCGGCGGCCAGCGCCACCAGCGGGACCCCCTCTCTCATCTCTTCGGGGCTCGGCGGCAACAAATCGCGCTGACGGCGTACCGTGAAGTAATCCACCTGCCAGCCTCGTTTTTGCAAATCATCGATCGCCGCCTGCTCTAAAGCGACACAATCAGACGCACCCGCCAGAACGTCGTGACGCAACTTCTGCAATAAAGCATATAAACGCGGCGCTTCAGACCGTTCTTCGGGAGACAAATAACGGTTGCGTGACGACAAGGCCAGCCCGTCGGCGTCGCGAACCGTTTCATGCGCAATAATTTTTACCGGTAACTGAAACTGCCGGCACATATTCCGCACCACCATTAACTGTTGGTAATCTTTCTTGCCGAAAACGGCAACACGCGGCTGTACACAGGAAAACAGTTTAAGTACCACTGTACTGACGCCCATGAAAAAACCGGGCCTGAACTCCCCTTCCAGAATCCCGCCAAGATCCGGCGGCGGCAAAATTTGATAACTTTGCGGCTCGGGATACATTTCGCTTTCATTCGGCGCAAACAACACATAAACATCGCGCTCGCGTTCGAGCTTTTCAATGTCGTCCTGCAACGTACGCGGGTAACTGTCGAAGTCTTCATTCGGGCCGAACTGCAGACGATTCACAAAAATACTGGCTACGACCGGATCACCATGCTGACGCGCCATTCGCATAAGAGACAAATGCCCCTCGTGCAAATTCCCCATGGTGGGAACAAAAGAAGCGCGAAGCTGGCCGCGCATTTGATCACGCAAAGCCTCAATAGTGTGAACGACTTTCAAAAAAATCTCCGTAGATAACAATCCGGAAAATGGCCGCAGGACGGCTTAACCTTAATTTGCGGCTTGCGTTGTGTAGGTGAGCCGCACGTATATGGGCGCATAAGGCGCGGCCTGGGTTACCTCCAGCAAAGACTCGCGCGCCAATTCGAGCATCGCCAGAAAATGCACCACAATCACCGGCACAGTATGCCCTTTGTCGACGGAGTCACTGAACAGCTCGGTAAACTCCATAAATCGCACATTGGCCAAACGGCGCAAAATGCGCGTCATGTGTTCGCGCACCGACAACTGTTCACGCGTAATTTTGTGATGCGCATTCAGTTTTGCCCGACGCATTATATCGGCCCATGCCTGCCGCAAGTCATCTGCGCTGACGTCGGGCAACATTCTCTCAACGCGAATATCCATCAACGCGTGCGCGCGTTGAAAATCACGTCCCAATTGCGGTAATTCATTCAATTTTTGAGCCGCCAGCTTCATGCGCTCGTACTCGAGTAGCCGACGCACCAATTCGGCCCGGGGGTCATCCGGCTCCTCACCGGTGTCTGTTTTCTTAACCGGTAAAAGCATGCGCGACTTAATCTCGATAAGTAACGCAGCCATTAACAGATACTCCCCGGCAAGCTCAAGGTTGTGCTCACGTATTTGATCAACATACGACAAATACTGGCGCGTGACTTCAGCCATGGGGATGTCCAGAACGTTAAAATTCTGTTTGCGGATTAAATACAAGAGCAAATCGAGCGGCCCCTCGAAGGTTTCCAGAAAAACCTCAAGTGCATCAGGCGGGATATAAAGATCTTGCGGCAAGGCGAACAAAGGTTCGCCATACAATCGCGCAAAAGCGACCGAATCGACGACATTGGGCGTACTATCGATAGCCGGATCGACCAAAGCCCCGATATCGGGTGGTTGAGCCCGGTTAGGCATTCGAATTACTTGGTTTGATAAACATAAGGCGCTTGAGGTACTTTGGCCGCACGATAATTTTCCAGCAACTCGGAATCAAGTTGCCGATCCCACAAGCGAGCCCGACCCTCACGCTGGCGTTGCTCGGTGTCAGGGTGCTCGCGCTTATATTCTTTCAAAAATTGCGTAATTTCCGACTCGTAATTCTTGGCCATAATCTCAATTCAATAAAATAGGTTTGCCAACGCATTGGCTCGCATCATATTCCAGTTTACTTCAGCCGCAAAAAGTTAGAATCCGTTATGTCCGAAACGCCATCATCACCCTCCTCAGAAGAGGCCGGCCGGGAACGGAAAGCAGTGCGCATGATCCCCTTTATTGTGGGTTGTGCACTTTTCATGCAAATGCTGGATGCCACGGTCGTAGCCACGGCCATTCCAGCCATGGCGGCCTCTTTGGGCACAACAGCGGTACAAATGAATATATCCATTACCAGCTATTTGCTGGCACTGGCCGTATTCGTGCCCATCAGCGGTTGGGCCGCCGAACGTTTCGGTGCACGCCGTATAATTCATTACAGCAATTGTGCTTTTTTCACTCAGCTCAATTGCATGCGCCGTTTCCCAGAACCTTATACAACTCGTGCTGGCACGTATCGCGCAAGGTGCTGCCGGCGCCATGATGGTTCCCGTCGGGCGCATCATTATGCTGCGCAAAACGCCCAAAGAAGATTTGCTCAAAGCCATGGCCTTTCTGGCCATGCCCGCATTACTGGGCCCGATTTTAGGGCCCCCGGTCGGGGGGTTTCTGGTGACGTACGCTTCGTGGCACTGGATCTTTCTGATTAACGTACCGGTCGGGATATTGGGAATTTATCTCGTCATGCGCTTTATCCGGGAGGAGCTACCCACAACGTCGCCGCGCATGGATTGGCCTGGGTTCATTTTAAGCGCGGTCTGTCTTGCCGCGCTGGTTTCGGGGTTCGAAGCCATTGGCCATCAAGGCATTTCCACAACTCAAGTCTTGCTATTGCTGGCAACGGGCCTGGTCTGTGGCGTACTGTATATCCAACATGCGCGTCGTTGCGATCAGCCCATTCTGGATCTGAGCCTGTTACGCATACCTTCGTTTGCCGTTTCAATTCTGGGCGGGAACCTATGTCGCTTTATGGTTGGGTCCATGCCGTTCCTTCTGGCCATTCTGCTGCAGGTTACATTCAACTTTTCTGCGTTTCTCGCCGGCCTGATCACATTTACCGGCGCGGCAGGTGCGTTGGTTATGAAAGTTGTCGCCACCCGAATTATTGAACGCTTCGGCTATAAAACGGTCCTTACCTGGAATGCGTTGATATCGGGGTTATTCGTTGTATTGTGCGCGTTATTCCAAAACAGCACCCCGTTATGGGTCATGGTCGCCATTCTGGCAACCGGCGGCATTTTCCGGTCGCTGCAATTTACCGCAGTAAATACCTTGACCTATGCCGAGCTCAATTCGAACCAAATGAGCAAAGCCAGCACCCTCGCGGCAATGGCCCAGCAGTTGGGCATCAGTTTGGGAGTGGGCTGCGCCGCGCTGGTACTTAACTTAAGCATGAGTTGGCGCGAAGCAAGTTCACTCGAACGTGTGGATGTCATGTGGGGCTTCATTGTCATTGGCCTCATTACCGCAACGTCTTTTTTCTCTTTCCGGCGCCTGCCGGAAAATGCCACGGCAGCTCTGGAAAATAAAACACGACGTCGGAAAGCCTGATCTAAAGCGACCATCCAAGCGCTCACCTTAGCCCTTTAATCGGCCTCATCCAGCAACATCACCAGCTTGCAATCGGGCCTTATCGCCAAATGAAATGTCATCTGACGATACGATACCCGGCCTTTGTCCGGGTGAATAAACGCACGACTTCCGCCTTCACGTTCCACCACCGTCTGGCGCGTCCACCAATGCGCAAATACAGGGCTGGTTTCCAGCAATGAGTCGATCAGAGCACTCACTTCCGGCTCTTCTGCAAACGATGCCGTCTCCGCCCGGAATTCAGCCACAACACGCTGCGCGCGTGCCTCCCAATCCTCAACCAGGGCTCTGGCCGCCTCGTCCTGAAACATAAAACGCAACAGATTGGGCTGGGAGTCGCGATCGGGCCAGCCCGAAAAAAGCTCCAGCATAAGACTATTGCGGCACAGAACATTCCAGCTACGATCAAGAATATAGGCCGGCACGGTTATGCTATCCACGCATAACTGCAAGCCTTCCGGCAATTGCTCCAGCGTCTCACGCCCATGCTCGGGATCGGTAGCCTCGGCCAATTCAAACAAATAGTGTCGTTCTGCACGACTCATTTGCAAGACGCCGGCCAGCCGCGACCAAACCGCCGCAGACACAGAGACATCACGCCCTTGCTCGATCCAGGTGTACCAGGTCACGCTAATGCCGGCCAATTGGGCCACTTCCTCGCGGCGCAAGCCGGGAGTTCGGCGTCTGGCGCCCGCCGGCAAACCAGCGGCCTGCGGCGACACACGCGCACGCACACTACGCAAAAACTCTCCCAGTGCGCGACGGCGTGCCGAATCGGAACCTGGGCCTATCATGACAGCGCCTAGGTGGTTGCCACGCTGGGTTTGAACCCCAACACACTGGCCAGGGTACGCCGCACATCATCTGCACTCCGACCGCTGCGTTGCACATAATCGTTGAACTGGTCTTCGCCGATATTACCCACATTAAAATATTGCGACTGCGGATGGCTTAAGTAAAAGCCCGACACACTGGAAGCGGGATACATCGCAAAACTATCCGTCAGTTCCATGCCAATACTCTGCGCTTGCAAAACCTGGAACATATCCCGCTTTACAACGTGCTCAGGGCAGGCCGGGTAACCAGGCGCCGGCCGAATACCCTGATACTTCTCGGCAATCAGCGATGGGTTGTCAAGCGCTTCATCGGGCACATAGCCCCACAAATCGGTACGCACCCGCGCATGCAAGCATTCCGCAAAACCTTCCGCGAAACGATCGGCCAGGGCTTTGAGCATAATGACTGAATAATCGTCGTTATCGTTCTGGAACATCTGCTCGTACTTTTCAATGCCCAAACCACCGGTAACGGCAAATAAACCAATATAGTCTTTCACACCAGATGATTTGGGCGCAATGTAATCGGCCAGACATTTATTATCGACGCCTTCCCGCTTTACCCCCTGCTGACGCAGGTTTCGCCAAGTGAACAATACCTTGGAACGCGTGTCATCGGTATAGACCTCAATATCTTCGCCGTGTACCGTGTTGGCCGGGTAAAAAGCCACGACCCCATTGGCCGTGAGCCAGCGGCCATCGATAATCTTTCGCAACATGGCCTGCCCTTCTTCAAAGAGCTTACGCGCCTGCTCACCAACGATTTTGTCATCCAGAATGGCGGGGTATTGCCCAAACAGGCTCCAGGTCTGAAAGAACGGCGTCCAGTCGATATAGCGCGCAATTTCCGCAAGATCATAATGTTTGAACTCACGGCGACCAATGAACTTGGGTTTGGGCGGCGTATACGTAGACCAGTCGATGTCCGGCCGATTGTTGCGCGCTTCCTTTAACGAAACCAGCGGCGTTTCCTTGCGCTTGGCATGGCGTTCCCGAACCTGCTCGTACTCTTTGGCCAAAGCATCAAGATAGGCTTGCGACTGATCGGACACCAGTTGTGTAGCGACACCCACGGAACGGCTGGCATCGGGCACGTAAATTACCGGGCCGTCATAGTTTGGCGCAATTTTCACGGCGGTATGCACGCGGCTGGTGGTGGCGCCCCCTACCAGCAAGGGTGTTTTACGCTCTTTAAAATAAGGGTCACGCTGCATTTCCGAAGCCACATACGCCATTTCCTCCAGGCTGGGCGTAATTAAGCCCGATAGCCCGACAATGTCGGCGTTCTCTTCCTTGGCTTTGGCCAGAATTTCGGCGCAGGGAACCATCACCCCCATGTTCACCACTTCAAAGTTATTACATTGAAGTACGACGGTCACGATGTTCTTGCCGATGTCGTGAACATCACCCTTTACGGTCGCAATGACGATTTTGCCTTTGGCACGCACATCGCCGCCGGCGGCTTGAATCTGACGCTTTTCCTCTTCAATAAAGGGAATCAAGTGCGCAACGGCCTGTTTCATAACGCGCGCCGACTTGACCACCTGGGGCAAGAACATTTTGCCGGAACCGAACAGGTCGCCCACGACATTCATGCCATCCATCAGCGGCCCTTCAATAACCTGAATCGGGCGTCCACCCTGATCGGCAATTTTCTGACGAACCTCTTCCGTATCCTCGACAATAAACGTGGTAATGCCATGGACCAAAGCGTGAATCAGGCGCTCCTCAACCGATTGATCGCGCCAGGCCAGATCCTCTTCTCGTTTCGTACCAGAGCCCTTGACCGTTTCGGCAAACACCACCAAACGTTCCGTGGGCGTCAGTTCATCCGCTTCGTCTGAGCGCGCTACGGGAGGGTTGCGGTCCAGCACCACGTCTTCAATCAGGTCGAGCAATTTCTTATCGATATCCTGATATACGCCCAACTGACCGGCATTCACAATACCCATGGTCAAGCCTTCCTGAATGGCGTAGTACAGGAACACCGTATGAATCGCTTCGCGCACGGGCTCGTTCCCACGGAACGAAAAACTCACGTTCGAGACACCCCCCGATACACGCGCATGGGGTAAGTTCTGGGTAATCCAGCGCGTACCTTCGATAAAGTCGACCGCATAATGATTGTGTTCATCAATGCCGGTGGCAATCGCAAATACGTTTGGATCAAAAATAATGTCTTCCGGTGGGAAGCCTACTTCTTCAACCAGCAACTTATAAGCTTTGCCACAAATATCAATACGGCGCTGCAGTGTATCGGCCTGACCTTTTTCATCGAAAGCCATTACCACCACGGCCGCACCGTACTTGCGGCACAAACGCGCCTGCTCAAGAAACGGCTCAACCCCTTCCTTCATGGAGATGGAGTTCACCACCGCCTTGCCCTGCACACATTGCAAGCCCGCTTCGATCACGCTCCATTTGGAGCTGTCGATCATAATAGGCACGCGGGAAATATCCGGCTCCGACGCCACCATATTCAGGAATCGGCGCATGCAGGCAGCCGAATCCAGCATGGCTTCGTCCATATTAATGTCGATAATCTGGGCGCCGCTTTCCACCTGCTGACGCGCTACCGACAAGGCTTCCTCGTAGTTCTCTTCGCGAATCAGGCGCAAAAACTTTTTGCTGCCCGTTACGTTGGTGCGCTCGCCTACATTGATGAACAACGAGTCGCCATCGAAGTTCAACGGTTCCAGACCCGACAGGCGCGTTTTAACGGGAATTTCCGGAACCTGCCGAACCGGCAGACTGGCTACTTTTTCCACAATGGCCTGAATATGCTCGGGCGTAGTGCCGCAACATCCGCCCACCATGTTCACCAAACCGGCCGTCGCAAACTCCTGCAGCAGCGAAGAGGTGTCTTCCGGGGTCTCGTCAAAGCCCGTTTCCGCCATCGGGTTGGGTAAACCGGCATTCGGGTAAACACACACATAGGTGTCGCAAATTTTAGCCAGCTCGGCCACATAGGGGCGCATTAACGCCGCGCCCAAGGCACAGTTCAAACCAATGGTGACGGGCCGCGCATGGCGTACCGAGTTCCAGAACGCCTCCACCGTTTGCCCGGAAAGAATACGCCCCGAAGCATCGGTAACAGTACCGGAGATCATCACGGGCAGGCGCACACCTCGCGCTTCAAACACCGACTCCACAGCAAAAATAGCCGCCTTGGCGTTCAACGTATCGAAGATGGTCTCGATAAGTACGATGTCGATGCCACCATCCAGCAACCCGTTCAACTGCTCGGTGTATGTCTCGCGCAACTCTTCGAACGTGACATTGCGCGCTGCAGGGTCGTTGACATCAGGCGAAATGGAGGCGGTTTTAGGCTGCGGCCCCAAAGCACCTGCAACGAAACGGGGGCGCTCTGGTGTGCTGAATTCATCGCATGCCTGGCGCGCCAGCTTGGCCGCCGCCACGTTCATCTCATAAGCAAGCTCAGGCAAACCGTAATCACCCTGCGCAACCGATGTTGCACCAAATGTATTGGTTTCGATAACATCGGCACCGGCCGCCAGATACTGGCGATGAATTTCCGACACCAAATCCGGGCGAACCAAACACAAAAGCTCGTTATTTCCCTTCAGGTCTTTCCCATGCGCCGCAAAACGTTCCCCCCGGAAATCCGCCTCGGACAACTTATAGCGCTGAATCATGGTGCCCACGGCGCCGTCAAGCACCAGAATGCGATCCGCCAGTAATTCAACGAACCGACGACCATGAGTGTAAGTATTCAAAGGATAGGGCAAATTGGGATATGACACGCGAACAGGCCTGAAACAATAAAGAACTTAGGGGATAAACCCTTTATTGTAGCCCGTATATATCTTTTACCCTTTGGCTGTGCTAAAGTTTTGGCCCTGTCAGAGGTGCTTTCGGTTATCGGCAAAAAACAGTGTTATCAACATTGTCGCCATTTCTGCGAAAGTTAAACGGGAAACAGAACACACGTGCCACACAGGGCTGAATTGACGCAGCCCTGTGTGGCACGGCATAAACTGTGCTGCCCCCGCAACGGTACTCATGCAACGCATGCCAGCCCGACACCGGCCCCTGTCGAACCGGCGCACGCCCTTTGGCGTGTTTTATTGTCAATAACGTGCGGGGACGCGCGTTATCTCGCAGGTCTTATCATGAATACCATCCGTTTGCAGCGCCGCCTTTTGGCTCCGGCGCTTTTCATTCCTTTTATCGCCCTCGCGCAAACTCCCGCCTCGCTTGATCCTATTGTTGTCACCGCCAGTCGTGTTGCGCAACTTGAGTCGGAAACATTGGGCGACGTTTCTGTCGTACCTAATGAAAAGCTTCGCAAAGCCGGACAACAGAGCCTGGCGGAAATCCTCGCGCAGGAGCCCGGCATTGCGTTCTATAACAGTGGCGGGCCCCAAAACACCACCGGCTTGTTCCTAAGAGGCAACGACGCGAGCCATACGCTGGTTTTAATCGACGGCGTACGCATTAACAGTTCGAATTACGGTGGCGTTAACTGGAATGCTATCGACCCCGCAACGATTGAGCGCGTTGAAATTCTACGCGGCGCGGCAAGTAGCTTGTACGGCTCGGATGCCATCGGTGGCGTGGTTAACATCATTACCCGAAAGCCGGCTGAAGACGAACCACTTAAGGCCTACGCCAACGCGGGTTACGGCAGCCACAATACATTTAAGTCGGGCGCGGGGTTCTCCGGCGCAGCAGACGGCTGGAACTACAACCTGTCTGCCGCGGTCGCGCGCAGTTCCGGGTTCGATGCAACCCAAGACTATGCCTCCGACGCCTACCCGGACAAAGACGGCTACCGGCAGAATAGCGTAGCGGGGGCGCTGGGGTACAGATGGCGGCAAGGCCAGCGTGTCGATTTCTCGTTGTACAACGGTTACATAAACGGTGACTTCGATGCCGGCCAAGCACACCCGGCCATTAGCCAGACACGGCAGCAGGCATACTCCCTTTCAAGCACGAACCAACTAACGGATTTTTGGGAAAGCGTGCTGCGCTTCGGTTACGCCAAGGAAGACGGTATAAGCTACAGCGGCAACTTCGCACCCTACGAATTCGGCTCACTAACACGCACCTACACCTGGCAGAACAACCTGGCCCTGGACCCTGATCAAAGTATCAGTGTGTTGCTCGAACGCATCGAGGAACGACCATCGGGCAGCATGACCTTTCTTTCAAACCGTCGCAACACACAGGCAACCGGCCTGGTGTATCGGGGCCGGTTCGGAAAGCATCGTATTCAGGCAAGCGTGCGCAATGACCACATTAGCGATTACGGCAGCCATGCCACCGGCGGGCTGGCATACGAACTTGCCCTGACCAAGGCATGGCAAGTTGGTCTGGCTGCCAACACCGGTTTTCAGGCACCCAGTTTCAACGACCTTTACGCTCCCGGCTGGGGCGGCTTCCCGCCGCAATCCAATCCAAACCTGAAACCGGAAAAATCACGCAACATTGAGGCGCACATTCAATATCGACAAAATGGCCTCGAACTTGGCCTGGTCGCCTACCAGAACAAAGTAGACAACCTCATTGTGTCAACGCCGCGCCGGCTCGAGAATGTCGATTCCGCCACCTTGCGCGGCATTACCGCAACCGCAGCATACCAATGGGATCAAACCCGAGTTAGTGCGGCTGCCGACTTTCTAAACCCCTACGATGACAGCACTGGGGAACGCCTCATCCGGCGCGCGCGCCACACTTACCGGCTAAACGCGGAACACCGTATCGAGCAATGGACACTTGGCGCCGAATTCCTTTACGTTGGGCAACGCTATGATGAAACCTTTTCTCTGGGTCGTGTGCACTTGGGCGGGTACAGCTTATGGAATCTGACCGCGAACGCAACGCTCACCAAAAACTTGTCGCTACAGGTGCGCTGGAACAACATTACCAATAAGGACTATACCGATGTGTATGGCTACGCGAATCCGGGCTCGACTGTATTCGTTAATTTGGCCTGGAAAATGTAAACCGCACGGCGTTCACCGGCGCCTGCTGTTACTCACTCTGGGGCTACTGCCTGTCTGGGCCTGGGCGCAAGCCTCGGCCCCAAAATCGGCGCAGCGTATCGTTAGCCTGGCGCCCCATATCACCGAACTCGTGTTTGCAGCGGGCGCCGGGAATCGTTTGATAGGAACCGTTCAAAGTAGCGACTTCCCTAAGGACGTTGAAGCCTTGCCCCGCGTCGGCGACGGCTTGCATATCGACCCGGAGACGCTGATTTCCCTGCAACCCGACCTGGTTTTGGGTTGGCAGGCCGGCGCAACACAAGGCGTCGCGCCAATCCTGAAAACACTGGGCATCCCCCTTGTTCATATCAACCCAAAATCAGTTCAAGATATCCCCGACGCCATCGAAGAAATCGGCCGGCTAACGGACAACAACGTTTCCGCCCAGGCTGCGGCCGAATCAATCAGAGAGCGGCTGACACACCTCAAGCAACACGCGCCGACGCAATCCGTATCTATTGTGCTGGAAATCAACCCGGCCCCACTTTACGTCGTTGGAAACGACCCTCTGCTGAACAACGCATTGCAATATTGCAATGCAACCAATCAGTTCGCCGATGTTCCGCAAGCAGCGCCGCTGATTGGGCTGGAAAACCTGCTGGCCAATCAGCCCGACTTCATCGTGATTCGGAGCGAATCAAACCGACTGATGAAGGAACGCACTGGGTTTCTGGCCGCTAAGGGCGTACAGGCGGCGCGGCAGGGAAAAGTAATCGGAATCGACCCCGACCTGCTATTCCGGCCGGGCCCCCGCCTGGTCGATGCACTTGAACAACTCTGCACCCAACTGCAAGATCAACGATAAAAAGCGTTGAGCCTATACAATAAGCAGTATTCCTCATTGGTATTTCAAGAAGCTTTTATTCATGACAGCAAAAGACGCATTCTCGCTTGCCGGTAAAACCTACGCTTCACGTTTACTCGTGGGTACCGGAAAATACAAAGATTTTCAGGAAACTCAACAAGCCATTGAAGCCAGTGGCGCAGAAATTGTTACGGTAGCGATTCGCCGCACCAATATCGGCCAAAACGCAAACGAACCCAATTTGCTTGATTTTCTTCCGCCGTCGCAATACACAATTTTGCCCAACACCGCGGGTTGCTTTACCGCCGACGACGCCGTACGCACATTACGGCTGGCCCGTGAACTCCTTGACGGCCACAAACTTGTGAAACTCGAGGTACTGGGCAGTGCCGACAACCTGTTTCCCAATATGCCCGAAACACTGAAAGCGGCCAAGACACTGGTCGACGACGGATTCGACGTGATGGTGTATTGCACAGACGACCCAATTCAGTGTCGCATGCTCGAAGACATGGGCTGCATCGCCGTCATGCCGCTGGCCTCGCTCATTGGGTCGGGCATGGGCATTCTGAACCCATGGAATCTGCGCCTGATTATCGATCAGGCCCAAGTGCCCGTCCTGGTCGATGCCGGTGTCGGCACCGCTTCCGACGCAGCGGTGGCAATGGAGCTGGGATGCGATGCCGTGCTGATGAACACCGCTATTGCGGGCGCGCAGAACCCGATATTAATGGCCGGCGCCATGAAAAAAGCCGTACAGGCCGGCCGTGAAGCGTTTCTGGCCGGGCGCATGCCGCGCAAGCTATACAGCGCCGACCCCAGTTCACCCACCGAAGGTCTGATTCAGTCCCGGAAACCCAAATCATGATCCCCAATGCCTTATCCATTGCCGGTGTCGACCCCTCCGGAGGCGCCGGCATTCTGGCCGACATTAAAGCCATGAGCGCATTGGGCGCATACGGCACTGCTGTGGTTGCCGCACTGACGGCACAAAATACGCGCGGCGTAACCGGCATTGCGCCCGTGCCCCCTGAGTTCGTAGCGCAACAAATCGACACGCTGTTTACCGACGTGCGTATCGATGCGGTGAAAATCGGCATGCTGGGTCAACAGGCCGTTACGCGTGTGGTTGCCGAACGTTTAATGCACTGGCGCCCCGCCCACATTGTGCTTGACCCGGTCATGATTGCCAAAAGCGGCGATCAGCTCCTTGAAAAAGCGGCCATCAATGAGCTGCGTGAAAGTCTGATGCCCGTGGCAACGGTCATCACGCCCAACCTGCCGGAGGCAGGTGTCCTTCTGGAGATGTCCCCCGTTGATAACCTGAAAGAAATGCGCCGTGTCGCGGAAAAACTACGTCGCCTGTTAAACGACAATGGCGAGCGTTGGGTCTTCCTGAAAGGCGGGCACCTGCCGGGCAATGATCCGACTGATATTCTGCACAACGGCGACCAGCTTTTCGAACTGCCGGGCGAGCGCATTCATACCCGCAATACCCACGGCACAGGATGCACGCTTTCCGCCGCCCTCGCCGCCTTGTTGCCACAATCGGCCAATTTGCCCGAAGCCGCGCGTAAAGCGAAAGCGTATTTGCAAGAAGCCATTCGCCACGCCGACGAATTACAGGTTGGCGAAGGTCATGGCCCCGTACACCACTTCCATGCCTGGTGGCAACCCGGTCGCCGGCCTGAATGAGTACAATATATTCAACTTCAAACTCGTTATTAACGTTATGAACGCTACCGGACTTTCCGACACCGAACGTGCCCGCTTCAACATGGTGGAGCAGCAAATCCGACCATGGAACGTATTCGATCCACGCCTTTTGCAAGCATTGTTCGACGTTCGAAGAGAGCGTTATGTCCCGGCAGGCATGCAGGCATTGGCCTTCTCCGATGTCGAACTCCCCCTTATCATCAATGCCATTAACTCGCATGAAACCATGCTTACGCCCAAAGTTGAGGCGCGCTTAACCCAGGAGCTACTCCTTGAGCCGGGTGACTGTGTGTTGGAGATTGGCACAGGATCCGGCTATCAGGCAGCGCTATTGGGTCAATTGTCCCAGCAGGTAACCAGTGTGGAAATCGACAGCCGCATCGCCGGTTTTGCCGTTGAAAACCTGCAACGCGAACAGGTCGGCAATGTAAACGTGGAAGTCGGCGACGCGCACAGCGGCTGGGGCACGGCCGAATATGATGCCATTCTGCTTACCGGCTCGGTGCCGGTGGTTCCTGACGCCCTTAAATACCAACTCTGTATCGGGGGCCGCATGGTCGTGGTAGTGGGCACAACACCCATCATGACGGTATACCGTATCACCCGCACCAGCGCCGCAAGCTTTGACACGGAAGCTCTTTTCGACACCGTCATCAAGCCATTAAAGGGTACGTCGGTGTCCCAGTTCAAGTTCTGACACACATGGCAACGGGTCGGCTACGGTCTTTCGGGCTTTTTTTTGTACTGAACGCCCTGCTATTACCGTTTGCCGGCGCCCAAACTCAAGATCTATTGCAGGTATGGACAAAAGCCGTTGAGCGCGACCCAATTCTTGCGGCAGCCGAAGCCAACCGGGCCGCGCAATCGGAAAAAACACCCCAGGCTCGTGCACTGCTTCTACCTTATATTACGGCCAGTACAGGCGTTGAGACGGACGATATCCGCTCCACCTCGCTAGACCAGAGCAGCACCGACAACCGGGCCGTTTGGGCGCTAACGCTGACACAACCTATTATCGACGTGGGTTTATGGGACACCTACCGTGCTTCGGAATACATTACGCAATCAGCCACGTTGGCTGTACAGCAAGCATGGCAAGACCTTACATTACGCGTTACTCAAGCCTACTTTAATGTACTGGCGGCGCAAGATACGCTGAAAAGCCTGGATGCGCAAAAGCAAGCCATTATGAATCAACTGGATGCCGCCAAACGCGGGTTCGAATTGGGCAGCGCCACCATCGCGGATACCTATGAAGCCCAGGCCCGGCTGGACCTCATCAACGCCGGCGAAATTCAGGCTTTTAACGCGCTGCAACTGGCGCAAGATGCCCTTGCAGGCATTATTAGCGAACGCCCCGCAGAGCTGGCCCGCCTTCAAAGCACAGTATCACTTCCTCCTCCCCAACCAGCCCGCCTGGACGACTGGACGACCCAGGCAGCCCAGGCAAGCCTCGAGGTTGCACAGGCTGAATTAAGCACGCGGCTGGCGGAAAAGCAAATTCATATTGCCCAGAGTGAACACTACCCCACTGTCGATTTCTACGCGCAGTCGGGCAGCAGCAGCGACAGAGGCACATTCGGCCCGCGGGCCGGTCCTCGTTCAGTTGAAACGACGGTCGGCGTACAGCTTTCAATTCCACTGTTTGCCGGGGGCGGGATCTCGTCGAGAGTGCGCGAACAAACCTCTCTATTACAAAAAGCGCGCTACGAGCTGGAGTCAACGCGCCGCCAGGCCGTACAGGCTACCCAGGCGTTCTTTTCGGGTGTGGTATCGGGTCTTGCCCGTGTGTCGGCTCTGCAGGCAGCTGAGGCTTCCAGCCGGGCCTCTCTTGAGGCCAACCAAACGGGCTACGAAGTGGGGGTTCGCGTGAACATTGACGTTTTGAATGCGCAACAGCAATTGTATGAAACGCAACGCGCCCTGGCCGACGCCCGTTATGCCACATTACTGAACGGCCTGCGCCTGAAAGCGGCCGGCGGCATTCTAACCGCCGACGACATCATTGCAATCAATAGTCTGTTGGCGCCGTAAACTGTATTAGCAGCTTATTGGCCTGACGCGGCGCGTATTTTTTTAACCAGCTTTGTGGTTGAGCGCTGAAACTCGAACGGAATGGCAACCGCACTGCCTCCCCAGCTCTCAACTAATTCCGTTTCAGGCAAAGTGGCCATGTTGTAGTCGCCCCCCTTCACTATAACGTCGGGCCTCAACAACTGAATTAATTGATACGGCGTGTCTTCATCAAAATACGTTACATAAGACACCGACTCCAGTGCCGCCAAAACAGCAGCACGGTCTTCCTGCGCATTCAACGGGCGATCATCCCCTTTTCCCAAGCGCCTTACCGATTCATCCGTGTTCACCGCGACGATCAGCGTCGTGCCCAAAGCAGCGGCCGCGTCGAGATAAGTTACGTGGCCGCGATGCAAAATATCGAATACACCGTTGGTAAACACCAGCGGCCGCGTGAAGCGACCGCTTGAGGCTGCTGCCTCGCAAGCGTCGCGAGACAAAACTTTCTTTTCAAAACCCGCGCGCATGGGGTTTAAGCGACCACTGCAGTGCCGCGAATGAGCTCTTTGCGATAACGATTGAGGTCTTGAACCGTTTTGAAAGATGAGTTCATTAATAAAGACAAATTATGCAAAATGCGGGCACTGACCTTGCCTTCCCAGTCTTTGTCGAACCGGATCTGGTTATCGAGCCATTGCTCCAGCCAACCGGGAGAAGGAAGTTTCGACTGCACCGTGTCTTCAGGATAAAGCGCTTTGTTAACGTGTAAATTTGTGGGGTGCAAAGCTTGCGGAGTACGGTGGGCAGAAGCCATTAGCACGCCGATTTTTGAAAACGCCATGCGCGCCTGGTCGCCCAACTCCTGCCCCTTCTGATTCAACGCCCTTTTCATATAGCGCAAATAGGCACCGGCATGGCGGGCTTCGTCGTGAGCGATGGTCTGATAAATAGCCTTGATAACCGGCTCGGTATGCCAATCTGAAGCGCACCGATACCAATGATTCAAGCGAATTTCGCCGCAAAAATGCAGCATAAGCGTTTCCATTGCCGGCGCAGGGTCAAACTCAAAGCGGACCTTGTGCAGCTCTTCTTCGGTGGGCATGAGGTCGGGACGGAACCGACGCAAATACTCGATCAGGACAAGCGAATGCTTTTGCTCTTCAAAAAACCAGATCGACATAAACGCCGAGAAATCGCTGTCATCACGGTTGTCGCGCAAAAACATTTCCGTAGCGGGCAGTGCCGCCCACTCGGTAATGGCGTTCATCTTGATTGTGTACGCCTGCTCGTCGGAGAGTTTGCTTCCGTCAAAATCATCCCACGGAATATCGGTGGCCATATTCCAGCGTACCGCCTCCATTGATTTGAATAGTTCAGGGTAAAGCATAGACATCTCACTTAAGATAACAACACACAACGACAAAAGCCAATTATTTAATGATACAGCCTTGATATATCAGCAATATTTCAACATTCGCCGAACTAGATAGAGTACACAGAAATACTACTTTCCCGCAATGGCCCAAATGGCCACCCCAATAGCCACCGCCAATACCGCAACAAGGGTGGAAACCAACCGGTTATTCTGCTCTTGCGCTTTCCTGAGGCGTTGAATCTCTACCTGCAGGCCAGGCAGGGAATCCGGCCGCGACAAGTTGCTGTAGACCAAGCGGGGGATTTGCGGCAACATTTGCGACCATTGCCCGGCCTCCTGATCAAGACGCTGCTTAAAACCCTTATAGCCTACACGTTCGCGCATCCAGTTTTCCAGGTACGGCTTGGCGGTTTTCCAAAGATCGAGATCAGGGTCGAGTTCCCGGCCCATCCCCTCAACATTCAACAAGGTTTTCTGCAATAAAACCAACTGAGGCTGAATCTCAACGTTGAAGCGGCGTGACGTTTGAAATAAACGAAGCAACACCTGCCCCAGGGAGATTTGCGATAAAGGACGGTCGAAATAGGGCTCACACACAGCTCTAACGGCACCTTCCAGTTCCTCTTCGCGCGTGTTTGACGGCACCCACCCAGACTCAATATGCAACTGGGCAACGCGGCGGTAATCGCGATGGAAGAAAGCCAGAAAATTTTGCGCCAGATAGTTTTTATCATGCTCCGACAACGAGCCCACGATGCCGAAGTCGAGTGCAATATAACGCCCCAGCGTTTCAGGTGCATCAGAGACATAAATATTTCCCGGATGCATATCGGCATGAAAAAAACCATCGGAAAATACCTGGGTGAAAAATATTTCCACCCCCGTACGGGCTAAATCCTTTATATCGATACCAGCTTCGCGCAACCGCCCAATCTGGCTAACCGGAATGCCGCGCATTCGCTCCATCGTGAAGACGGTGGTTGTGGTGTACTCCCAGATCACTTCGGGAACAGTCAGCAAATTCTGCCGACCTGTTTCCGGGCCAAAATTACGACGCAACTGGCTGCAATTCGACGCTTCACGCACCAAATCCAACTCATCATGCAAATATTTGTCGAACTCAGCCACCACTTCACGAGGTTTCAGGCGACGACTATCCGGCGCCATCTTCTGCACCAGGCCTGCCAATACCCGCATCAACGTTAAATCTTTTTCAATGATACGCAACATGCCCGGCCGCAAGACCTTCACCGCGACTTCTCGGCCGTCGTGCAACACCGCAAAATGCACCTGGGCAATGGATGCCGACGCCACCGGATCTTTATCGAACTGCCGGAACAATTCATTGGGCGACTGTCCCAGCGCCACGCGAACACATTCAGCGGCCTGGTCGGACGGAAATGGCGGGACACGATCTTGCAGCTTGGCTAATTCCTCGGCGATATCCAGCGGAATTAAATCGCGCCGGGTAGACAGAACCTGCCCGAACTTAACAAAAATCGGACCCAACGACTCAAGCGCCAGGCGCAAACGCACGCCTCGATCGGTTCGGGGGGGGCGCCCAAAGCGGACAATGCGAAGCATAAAAACCGCAACGGGATGCTTGATGCTGGATAAAACCAATTCATCAAGCCTGAATCGCAGGGATATTAAAATAATACGGACAAGACGGAAAAACGTCATCACCTTCCGCCCCCATTTCGGTTGGAATGCACATGCGTTTCGAGTGCACCTACTTTTTCGTCCAAACGATCAAGTCGGACCTGCAAATCGCTTAACTGCACCGACCACGCTTCATGTGTATGCCGTCCGAGCAGAACCTGACGCTCCTCAATAAGGTATTCAGCCATATTTCCGGCAAAACGCCCACTGGATCGCTGCACACCCGCCAGAATAGAACGGAAGCCGGCGCTTACACGTACCGCCGCAGCATCACCCACAAAACGCGCAAGATCTTCTTCAGGATCCCAACGCAGAGTGCGCGCCAGCTCGGCCACAATCGTCGCCAGGCCGGCATCCCCTTCCACATGCAAAAAATGAGCGACCTCGTCGGTGTTGCCCTGCCGCACGGCCTGCAAAACCTGGCCCAATTGGTGAGGGGTGAGCGTTAAAGTAACTTGCGGTTGGGCCTCGCGCGAGGCAACCTCAACCAAACCACCCGCAACCACCGTTAAGCATACCGACTGCGCGCCAAGATAAAAACGAATCGTTTTCCCTTCATGCCGGGCCAAACGATCGGCAGCCCATTGCTCACGCCCCAACAAGCCATTGAGTACTTTGGCGAAAACCCTGGCCGGCGCCAGAAAATCAGGAATAGGCAGCATGATGGATATGCGCAGCACCTACGCATAGAAAAATATCTTGGAACAGCCGTAAGTGTACCGGTTTTAGGGACAACGCGACGCCGCCAACAAAAAGCCGGGCACGGTTGCTAAACAACCGCCGCCCGGCCGGAAGACGACATGCAACAAACTTGCTGTTAACCGTTATTCGAAGACAGTTGCTGAAGCCCCGCCAGCAACCAGCCCGAGCCGTCTGCTTTGTACAGGTTCCATACCTCCTCAATGCGAACCGCTTCCGCACCGGGTTCTTCACGCAACATGCCCGAATACCGTACGCTGGCCAAGTGTCCATCGGAAATAGCTTCAATACCCAGCAACTCCGCATTCAGCAGCAGAACTTCGGTATGTTGTGACAAACCTTCACGCGCTTGCATCTGGGGACGGAATTCCGCGACCATGTCGTCGGTAAGATATTCAGACAGCCCATCAATGTTGCCTTCATCCCACAGACGCTGAACCTCCAGGAACTGTTTCTTGGCATTTGCCAGAAAGGTGCCTGTATCGAAATCATCAGGAATGAACCAACTACCTTGATCGGCGGTTGACAGCGTTCCAGGCACATCAGTTGCTGCAACAGGCGCCACAGAGTTCGCCTCTGGTTGCGCAGACGGCGTGCGCCAAACCTCATGCGACCCTTGCTGGTTGTTGCGTTGCATGCCTGCACTTTGCGTCGCGGGACCGGAAGCGGCGCCACGCAAACGGCGCACAATAAACATAATGGCAAAAGCCAGCAGACCAATGAGAATCAGGCTGGACATGAACTCAAGAAATGCGCCCGACAAACCCATTTGCGAAAGCAGTGCCGCAATACCCAAGCCCGCCGCGATACCCGCTATTGGCCCCAAGAAACGTGACATACCTGAACGCGCAGCAGCCCCACCCGCAGCGGCAGTAGACGCAGACGCGGTATTCTGGGAAGCGCTGCGCTGTGTTGTAGTGGACGGAGTAGCCGCCTGACGTTGCTGCGTAACATTGGTGGACTGACGGCCAAAACTTGCGCCTCCACCAAATCGACGGGCTTCCGCATCGAACGAAATAGACACCATGGCAAAGGTGCTGAAAGCCAGGAGCACACCCGCAAAGTAGCGAGACAAGCGACTAGACATATTTGTAAAGCTCCAGTGAACGATCGATTGATCGATGGTTGTAAGACAACAACCCTAATCTTACTAGAACCTGAACACAAGCACAACACAAATACATCGGCCATCCAAAAACCAATGCAGCGTCAGCCCAGATTCACACCTTCGTGCAAGGCAACCAGACCGGCGGTTAAATTGAAATAGCGCACGCGATCGAACCCGGCATCGCGCATCATTTGCGCCAGGGTTTCCTGATGGGGGTGCATACGAATAGACTCGGCCAGATATCGATAGCTTTCTTCGTCTTTGGCTACATTTTTGCCGAGCCAGGGAAGGATATTAAATGAATACCAATCGTACGCCGGCGCCAAAGGCTTGGCGACACGCGAAAACTCAAGCACCAATAACTTACCGCCGGGCTTCAGCACGCGGCGCATTTCCGACAACGCAATTTCTTTATGTGTCATGTTGCGCAAACCAAATGCTACCGTGATGCGATCAAAATAAGCATCGGGAAACGGCAGCTTTTCAGCGTCGCACACGGCAACCGGTGTAATCAGGCCTTTATCGACCAGACGATCACGACCCACGCGCAGCATCGAGTCATTGATATCGGTTAACCAAACCTCACCCGAGGCCCCAACCTTGCGTGCGAAGGCCTTGGCCAAATCCCCCGTTCCCCCTGCGATATCAAGCACTTTCATGCCGGGGCGGACATTGGCCCGGGCGATGGTGAAAGCCTTCCAGGCCCGATGCAGACCCGCTGACATAAGATCATTCATGACGTCGTAACGCTGCGCGACGGAATGAAAAACCTGAGCGACTTTGGCGGCTTTTTCAGCCTCATCGACTGTTTTATAGCCAAAGTGCGTTTGACGCCCTGAGGGAGGATAAGAAGGAGTACGATTCATAGCGCGTATCGTACTCCAACTCACGATGTCCCGCCAGCCAACACACCGGTTTCAGCGGCTTGCCGCCAATTTGGACAACCGTCACGAATTTTTCACAAACCTGTAACAATCAAGCCATAATATGGCAGGGTCCTTACCTTTAACCCAAAACTGCCATGAACACCACTATTCTCGTCGTTGAAGATGAACCCGCGATTCAGGAGTTGATCGCTGTAAACCTGTCATTTGCCGGCCACAAGGTACTGCGCGCATTCGATGCGGAACAAGCACAAACGCTCATCCGTGCGGAACTACCCGATTTGATCTTGCTCGACTGGATGCTGCCCGGCGCCTCAGGCATCACTCTGGCAAAACAACTGAGATCCGACGAAAGAACGCGTCAAGTCCCCGTGATTATGCTCACTGCAAAAGGGGCGGAGAACGATAAAATAGAAGGTCTGGAGGCCGGCGCCGACGACTACATCACCAAGCCCTTCTCACCCAAAGAGCTCATGGCGCGCATCAAAGCCGTGTTGCGTCGCCGCGCGCCCCAGCTCACCGATGACATTATCCAAATCGGCACACTGGTTCTCGACCCCTCCACCCACCGGGTCAGCGGGAACGGCACCGCTCTATCGATTGGCCCCACTGAGTTTCGCTTGCTACACTTTTTCATGACGCACACGGAACGCGTTTTTTCCCGTTCACAATTGCTCGATCAGGTATGGGGTGATCACGTCTTTGTCGAAGAGCGCACCGTCGACGTTCATATTCGTCGGCTACGTAAAGCGTTCGAGCCCAGCGGACACGAAAACCATATTGAAACCGTACGCGGCGCCGGCTATCGATTTGCCGCCCGCTTACCCAGTGCAACGCCTTAACCGTACCTAATTGAACAACCTAAGCAGCATCAAGGCCTCTTATCATGCAGAAAACCCTGATCTCACTCGGCGCCTGGATACTGCTTGGCTGGGCGGTGGGTGAGTGGATTAATCCAACAACAGGGTGGTTCGTCTTAACCGCAGGTCTGCTCGGCATGATTCTGGTGAGCGGGACGCAACTTTCTCAAATTCGCAAATGGGTTCGTCATATTCATACACCCCCACCCCCGTCGGTCGGCCCGTGGGACGAAATTCTGGCGCCCATCTACCGGCAACTGCGTAAAGACCGTCTGGAAATCGAAGAACTAAACCGACACGTTGCGGGCATTATGCTTGCCGCCGAGGCGTTACCCGATGGTGCCATTACGTTAAACGAAGAGATGTTGGTAACCTGGTGCAACAAAACCGCTACTGAACACACCGGGCTGAACCTTGAGACTGACCGCGGCTTCAGTATTTTCAACATTTTGCGCGCGCCCGAGTTTCATGAGTACGCCCAGCAATCGAAGTGGCCTGAACCCCTGTTGCTTCACTTGGTTCGCAACGATCAAAATCGCGCCATATTAGTTCAGCTCACGCCCTACGGTATTGGCCAATATCTGATTGTGACGCGTGATGTCACACAATTGGAAAAACTCGAAACCACCCGCAAAGACTTTGTGGCAAATGTTTCACATGAGCTGCGCACCCCCCTGACAGTTTTGGTCGGTTTTCTGGAAACGCTGCAATCCATTCCCGCTGAACACATTGAACCGGAACAGCGCGAACACTACCTGAATTTAATGATTGACCAGGCCCAACGCATGCAAGCCATTGTGGCCGACTTGCTCACATTGTCAACGCTGGAGTCATCTCCTTCAGTGTCGGGGGAGCCCGTGAATATGGCCGAAATCATTCACACGGCTTTGAATCAGGCGCGAATCTTATCGAAAGACCAGCACGTATTTGTGGAGAACATCGCCGATGACTTATACATACAAGGTAATGCATCGGAACTTGCCTCGGCGGTAAGCAATTTGCTCACCAATGCTGTTCGCTATACCCCTAAAGACGGCACCATTACGGTAAGTTGGTATTTAACTGAAAGCGGACGCGCACATTACTCGGTACAAGACACGGGCATTGGCGTTGCCGCGCAAGACATACCACGCTTAACCGAACGTTTTTATCGGGTCGATCGCGGCCGCTCGCGCGCTACCGGCGGCACAGGTCTTGGTTTGGCTATTACAAAGCATGTCGCTATGCGTCATAACGCCGAACTTACCATTAATAGCCGACTGGGCGCCGGCAGCCTGTTTACATTGGCTTTCCCGCCTTCCCGGCTTGTCGTGCCCGGTAACCAATAGCACGACAACCGATAACACGAAACGGCTTATACCAGCACCCGCTCTATTCCACCGGCATTTGCTGCTTTCACATAGTCTTCAAGCCAGGATTGGCCCAACACATGGCGTGCCATCTCGACCACGATGTAATCGGCTTCCATACCGGTGTCACCTTCATAGCGCGACAAACCCTGCAGACACGAAGGACAGGAAGTCAGCATTTTCACATTGCCATCGTAACCATCGGAACGAATCTGGCCTGTGTTTTTCAATAGCTCTTCCTGTTTGCGGAAACGCACTTGGGTTGATACGTCGGGCCGCGAAACCGCCAACGTGCCCGACTCGCCACAACAACGATCGGTTTTGATTGTGTCAGTCCCCACCAGCGACTTCACCGTCTTCATAGGGTCTTGCAGCTTCATGGGTGAGTGGCAAGGGTCGTGATACATGTAACGCATACCCGTCACACCCTCGAGTTTGATATCTTTTTCAAGCAAATACTCGTGAATATCAATTAAACGGCACCCAGGAAAAATCTTTTCGAATTCGTAGCCGGCCAGTTGGTCGTAACAAGTACCGCAACTCACAACGACCGTTTTAATGTCGAGGTAGTTCAATGTGTTGGCCACGCGGTGAAACAACACACGGTTGTCGGTGATGATTTTATCGGCCTTGTCGTACATGCCATTGCCGCGCTGCGGATAACCGCAACACAAATACCCCGGCGGCAAAACGGTTTGTACACCCGCATGCCACAACATGGCCTGGGTGGCCAGACCAACCTGCGAAAACAGGCGCTCGGACCCGCAGCCCGGAAAATAAAACACGGCCTCCGAGTCAACGTGCGTTGAGCTGGGGTTGCGAATAATGGGCACGTAGTTGGCGTCTTCAATATCAAGCAGCTTGCGCGCGGTTTGCTTGGGCAGCCCACCCGGCATTTTCTTGTTCACGAAATGCACAACCTGCTCTTTAATGGGGGCTTTACCAATAGTGGCGGGCGGTTGTTGCGTTTGGCGTCGCGCCGGCACGCTGAACAGATCGGCGGCAAAACGCTGCGCCTTGTAACCAATATCGACCATGGCCGTGCGCGTTGCCTTGATCATGCGCGGGTCTTTTGCATTCAGGAAGAACATGGCCGCCGTGGTACCCGGATTGAACGACTTCTTGCCCATGCGACGCAACAAGGCGCGCATATCCATAGACACATTGCCAAAATCAATATCGACCGGGCACGGGTTATAGCACTTGTGGCATACCGTGCAATGGTCACCCACATCTTCAAACTCAGACCAATGCTTCAGGCTAATACCCCGACGCGTTTGCTCTTCATAAAGAAAGGCCTCAATCAGCAACGAGGTGGCCAGAATTTTGTTGCGCGGCGAATACAACAGGTTGGCGCGAGGTACGTGCGTTGCACAAACCGGTTTGCACTTACCGCAACGCAAACAATCTTTGATGGCGGTGGAAATGGCGCCAATTTCACTTTGCTGCATAATCAGCGACTCGTGGCCCAGCAGGTTGAAACTGGGTGTCCAGGCATGGCGCAAATCGGCGCCCGGCATGAGCTTGCCGGCATTAAACCGCCCCTGCGGATCAATTTGTCGTTTGTAGTCCTGGAACGGTTGTAGTTCTTCAGGTGTAAGAAACTCGTATTTGGTCAGGCCAATGCCGTGCTCACCGGAAATAACGCCATCCAGGTCGCGGGCAATTTTCATAATGCGCGCCACCGTTTCATTTGCCTCGCGCATCATTTCGTAGTTGTCGGAGTTCACCGGGATATTGGTATGCACATTGCCGTCACCCGCATGCATGTGCAGCGCAACGAACACACGGCCTTTCAATACCTCATCGTGAATCGATTGAATTTTGGCTAACACCGCCGCACAGGCAGAACCGGCAAAGATGCGCTCCATATGGCTGCGCACTTCGGCTTTCCACGAAACACGGATGGTGCGATCTTGCATCACGTCGAACACACGGGCTTCGGGCTGCGTATCCAGGCGCTCTCGAAGCGCGGGCACCAAACTTTCCAAACCCAACACCGGAACTTGCGATAACGCCTGCGACAAAGGCATGTCGAGGTTCTCAAGCAACCATACCCAGCGCCGACGGGTTTCAGTCAACACTTCCAATGCGGCCTCGGTTCGCTCGCGCAACACCCCGGCGCGCATCATTTCAGCCTCTTCTGCATCCTCGGTTTTACCTACAGGCAGGGCTTCGCTACCAAAAAACTGCTCAAGCTGGTCGAGCAAACGCAACTTGTTGCGCGTGGAAAGCTCGATATTGATTCGCTCAATGGCATCGGTGTACTCACCCATGCGGTTCAATGGGATCACGACATCTTCATTGATCTTGAATGCGTTTGTGTGGCGCGCAATGGCCGCGGTACGGGCACGGTCGAGCCAGAACTTCTTGCGTGCTTCTGCGCTTACCGCGACAAACCCTTCCCCGTGGCGCGAATTGGCCAGCCGCACAACCTCGCTGGCAGCGGCTGCGACGGCGTTGGGGTCATCGCCCACAATATCGCCGATAAGCACCATCTTCGGGAAGCCGCCGCGCTTGCTTTTGGTGGCATAACCCACCGCACGCAAATAACGTTCATCCAGATGCTCCAACCCGGCCAGCAACGCACCTTGCTGCTTGCCTTCACCATCCAGGTATTGCTTGATTTCCACAATTGACGGAATAGCATCACGCGCCTGGCCGAAAAACTCCATGCACACCGTGCGCGTTTCACCAGGCATACGGTGCAACACCCAGCGGGCCGACGTAATAAGACCATCGCAACCTTCTTTTTGCACCCCCGGCAAACCGGCCAGGAACTTATCTGTAACGTCTTTACCCAAGCCTTCCTTGCGAAACTTGCGCCCTTCTATGCGCAACGTTTCCGACTTCAACAAGCGCTCGCCCGGCGCACGGCTGCCGTCGAACCATTTGATGTCGAACTGAACCTCGTCGACATCGTGGATTTTGCCCATATTGTGATTTACACGCGTGACTTCAAGCCAATTCCCTTGCGGGTCGACCATGCGCCACCAGGCCAGGTTATCAAGCGCCGTCCCCCAAAGCACGGCTTTTTTGCCCCCTGCATTCATGGCCACATTACCGCCCACACACGAGGCATCGGCAGACGTGGGGTCAACCGCAAACACCAGACCGGCTTCGTCGGCGGCATCGGCTACCCGGCGGGTTACAACGCCGGCCCCGGCCAATACGGTGGCAACCGGCTGGTCAAGACCTGGCAACGTTAAGTGCTCTACGGCTTCCAGTTTGTCGAGCTTTTCGGTATTGATCACCACCGAGCGCCAGGTAAGCGGAATGGCGCCGCCCGTATAACCCGTGCCACCCCCACGCGGAATAATGGTGAGTTCCAGTTCGATACAGGCGCGCACCAACGGCGCCATCTCGGCCTCGGTATCGGGTGTTAAAACCACAAATGGGTACTCAACACGCCAGTCGGTTGCGTCGGTAACATGCGAAACCCGCGACAGTCCATCGAACTTGATGTTGTCGCGCGCGGTAACCTTGGCCAGGCGCTTCATGACCTTTTTGCGCAATGCACGTGTTTGCTCGAACTCAAGCTGGAAAGCGCTCACGGCGCCACGAGCCGCCTGTAGCAACAACACGACTTTGTTGTCGCGTTCGGGGTCACCCGCATCGCGACGCTTGTCAATTTCGCCCAGCCGGTGCGTCATGGCTTCCACCAGCATCGCAAGGCGTTTGGGGTTATCGAGCAAGTCGTCCTGCAAATACGGGTTGCGCTTTACCACCCAGATATCGCCCAGCACTTCGAACAACATTCTGGCCGAACGACCGGTTTTACGCTCTCCACGCAGATCGGTTAACCACGACCAGGCCTCTTCACCCAATAACCGAGAAACAATTTCGCGATCGGAAAAAGAAGTGTAGTTGTATGGAATTTCACGCAGACGCGGTGCGTCGTTTGACGGCAAATTCGCAAGCAATTGGCTGGCAATAGGGGCGTTCATGGAGTCGCTGTCAAAAAAAGATTTGGGTAATCTCTCAGTTTACTTCATCGGTCAAGCACGCACGGCTGTTAAACCCCTGAAGAAACCCATAAAAACGCCCAGGCCACCAACAAATACCGCAGAAACTTCCCTAATGCGATGAAAAACAAGCACGGCCAGAAAGGTAAACGCATCCCGCCGGCCACGGCACAAAGTGGATCGCCTATTACCGGCAACCAGGAAAAAAGCAGCGCCAGCGGGCCAAAACGTCGAACATAGCCCTGCGCAACCCCACGCCAACGCCCGGTACTTTCACCGAAGTAACGTACGGCCCAGACTACACCCATACCCATGGCGTAACTCACCACTCCACCTAAAGTATTGCCCAGCGTTGCCAACGCCAGCGCCGGCCAGACATTGCCAGGCTGGAGCTGCAAATAGGCCATCAAAACAGGCTCGGAGCCCAGCGGCAGCAGGGTTGACGCCAAAAAACTTATAACGAACACCGCGCTCAAACCAACTTCGGGCATAGCCAGAAAAGCCAGCAGATCAGAAACCATCGCGCCCCATTGCCCTTGCATATTTCCTGTCCTTTATCTGTGTAAGAAGCATGCGCTGTGGTAACCTAAATCCCTTTATCAAGCCCCTTTTCTAGCGCTCAATCGCATCATGTCAACCGACTATCTCAAACGCATTCTCACATCCAAAGTCTACGATGTCGCCATTGAATCACCCCTGGAATATGCGCCCCAGATTTCCGCGCGCACCCAGAACAATTTCTTTCTAAAGCGCGAAGATGCACAGGAAGTCTTCAGCTTCAAGCTAAGGGGTGCTTATAACAAAATGGCGCACCTTAGCAAAGCCGAATTAAAGCGTGGCGTCATTGCCGCCTCGGCGGGCAACCATGCGCAAGGGGTGGCGCTGTCGGCACGAAAGCTGGGGTGCCGCGCGGTTATCGTCATGCCCACCACCACCCCTCAGGTGAAAGTCCGGGCGGTCGAGTCATTCGGCGGCGAAACGGTGTTGGTCGGCAACAGTTATTCCGATGCTTTCCTCCACGCCAAAGAACTCGAGAAGAAAGAACGTCTGACATTTGTGCACCCGTTCGACGACCCCGACGTCATTGCCGGCCAAGGCACAGTAGGCATGGAAATCCTGCGTCAACACCCCGGCCGTATCGATGCCATTTTTTGCGCCATTGGCGGAGGTGGGCTTGTATCTGGGGTGGCGGCTTACGTAAAACAACTGCGCCCGGATATTAAAGTGATTGGTGTCCAAACCGAAGACTCCAACGCCATGATTCGCAGCGTTAAAGCGGGCAGACGCATTGAGTTGCACGACGTGGGCCTTTTTTCCGACGGCACGGCAGTCAAGAAAGTCGGTGCAGAAACCTTCCGCTTGACGCGCGAGTGGGTCGACGACTTCGTGACGGTTGATACCGATGCCATCTGCGCCGCCATTAAAGACGTTTTCCAGGACACGCGCAGTGTGCTCGAACCATCGGGCGCTTTGGCCATTGCCGGCGCCAAGCGCTACGCGTCTTTAAACAAGTGGAAAAATAAAACGCTGGTTGCCGTCGCCAGCGGCGCCAACATGAACTTCGATCGCCTGCGTTTTGTGGCCGATCGGGCCGACGTTGGCGAGGCACGCGAAGCACTTCTGGCACTCACCATTCCCGAACAACGCGGCAGTTTCCTGAAGCTTTGCGAAGCGATCGGCGCGCGTAGCGTTACCGAATTCAATTACCGTATTTCGGACGCCAAAAACGCCCATGTTTTTGTCGGCCTCCAAATCAGTTCACCCTCGGAAGGTGAAAAGCTGGCCAACATGTTCAGTCGCAAAGGTTTTGAAGCCCTTGACCTGACCCACAACGAAATGGCCAAAACCCATTTGCGTTTTATGGTGGGGGGGCGTTCCGACCTGGCGGAACACGAGCTCCTTTACCGCTTCGAGTTCCCGGAACGACCAGGCGCCTTGATGCGATTTTTAAGCTCAATGAGCCCCGAGTGGAACATCAGCTTGTTTCACTATCGAAACCAAGGCGATGACTACGGCCGTATTCTGGTAGGGCTGCAGGTTCCCCCAGCCGACAAAAAAGCGTTCAAAGCGTTTCTTGAAACCCTGGGTTACCCATATTGGAACGAAACCGACAACCCTGCCTACCAATTATTCCTGTAAAGCGGCGCCGGCTTAAAAGGTACACACAGTGTAGAGCGGCAAGCCGGTGTCTTTCAGATTTTTCGACCCGCCAAGATCGGGGAGATCGATAATGGCGGCGGCTTCAACCACATTGGCGCCCAAACGTTGCAATAACTTGGCGGCGGCCACCATAGTGCCGCCTGTTGCGATCAGGTCGTCGATCAGCAACACGCGTTGCCCGGGCTTCACGGCATCAGTATGCATTTCAACGGTTGCATTGCCATACTCCAGGGTGTATTCCTCGGCCAGGGTTTGAAAAGGCAACTTGCCTTTTTTCCGCACCGGAACAAACCCCAGGTTCAATTCATATGCCAGCACCGCGCCCAGAATGAACCCCCTGGCATCGACACCCGCCACCAGATCAAGTCGTTGGCGCATATAACGATAAACAAACAGGTCGACTAAAACCCGAAATGAGCGTGGGTCTTGTAATATAGGGGTAATGTCGCGAAATGTAACACCCGGGCTGGGCCAATCGGGCACGCTGCGGATGGCATTGCGGATGTACTCAGCAGGATCGGTATGCATTAAGGTCGCCACAACAAAATTGAACCAGGCACTAACTATAACCTTAATATTGCCTGAACTGTGCAGCCCACCCCTTGAAACAAAAACAATTCGCAACGTTTAAAATCGAATAATGACGCTTTCAGATTCCCTTTCCGCCACCAACGCACTGGCCTCCGCCCGCCGGACGCTCAGCACCGAAATCGCTGCGCTCGAAAGCCTCAGCAACCGCCTTGACAACACTTTCCATCAAGCGGTCAAACTGGTTTTGGCATGCAGCGGCCGAGTGGTGGTGACCGGCATCGGAAAGTCCGGCCACATCGGCAGAAAAATGGCGGCGACGCTTGCTTCCACGGGCTCGCCTGCTTTTTTCATGCACGGCGTAGAAGCCATCCACGGTGATCTGGGCATGCTCACCCCCCAAGACGTCGTCATTGCCATTTCTTATTCGGGCACTGCCGAGGAACTGATTACCGTCCTGTCGGTCTGTAAGCGCATGGGCATTCCTATCATCGCCATCACAGGCAACCCCCAATCTGAACTGGCCGGCAGTGCGCAAGTGCATTTGAACGTTCACGTTGAACAAGAGGCCTGCCCGCTTAATCTGGCGCCCACAGCCAGCACCACCGCCACCATGGCACTCGGTGATGCGCTGGCGGTTGCCTGCCTCGAGGCGCGCGGCTTCGGCGCCGAGGATTTTGCCCGATCACACCCGGGCGGCGCCCTGGGGCGTCGCTTGCTAACTCACGTGAGCGACATCATGCGGCACGGTCAGGCTCTGCCCATTGTTCAGGGCACAACCCCCATCCCGGAAGCGCTCCAGGAAATGTCGCGCAAAGGCATGGGTATGACCATTGTTGTGAACAACAAGGAAGAACCCATTGGAATCTTCACCGACGGCGATTTGCGTCGTCTCATTTCAAAAGTAGGCGATATCCGTCACCTAAGCGTCTCCGACGGCATGTCACTCGGCCCACGCAGCGTGAGCGCCGATGCGCTCGCCGTCGAAGCGGCTTCGATAATGGAGTCCAACAAACTATCGCAAGTCGTTGTCGTTAACAAACAAGGCAAACTCATTGGCGCCCTGCATATGCACGACCTCATGGCTGCCAAGGTAATCTGAACATGAAAACACCTGCTATTCCACACCCCGCAGAAGCGCTCATCCTGGCTCGCGTACCTGAGCACGTGGTCAACCGCGCTCGCGAAATCAAGCTCATGGCCTTCGACGTCGACGGCATCCTGACCGATGGTGCACTTTGGTACGGCGAAAACGGTGAAGTTGCCAAACGCTTCCATGCGCTCGACGGTTATGGGCTGCGCATGCTTAGGGAAAGCGGCATTGTGGTGGCTTTCATCACGGGCCGAAAAGGCCCCATTGTCGCCCGGCGAGGCGCCGAGCTTGGTATTGAGATTGTCTTGCAAGGAGTGCGCGACAAGCTTCAATCCCTTACCCAAATCGCTCAGGAGCATGGCCTGTCCTTCGATCAAATAGGTTTTATGGGTGACGACATCATGGACTTGGCCGCGTTGCAACGTGTCGGGCTGGCCGCCTCAGTGCCCGGCGCCCCCGCCTATATCGAACAAGCCGTACATTGGGTAGCAGGCAAGCCGGGCGGGGAAGGCGCCGCCAGAGAGTGTTGCGACCTGATTCTGGCCGCACAGAAACGCCTGGGCCCGTTCCTGTCGCAAAATAGTGTCGTACTGGGCGATGTCACGCAATAACATATTATGAAAGAACGGCTACCTGGATTCATCGCGATATTACTGCTCTGCTCACTGGTTGTTTTAAGCTGGTGGGCGGCGGAATACACGCAGCGCGCGGTACAGTTGGAGCCACCCCGGCGCATTACCCATGAGCCTGACGCCTGGTCCGAGAATTTCGTCATGGTGAGAACCAACCCCCAGGGGGAGGCCATTAACCGGTTGGAGGGCGACTACCTGCAGCATTACCCCGACGACGATTCCTATGAGGTCGACAACGCACGTGCCGTTGGCCAACGCGCAGGGTCACCCATTACCGTGGGTACCGGGAACAAAGCCATCATGGATCAGGACGGCAGCCGCATCACACTCACGGGCGACGCCCACCTGCATCGGGTTCCCTACGACGACCGGCCAGCGCTCGACGTGACCAGCGAAAAACTGATTCTGCTGCCCGACGAAGATGTCGCCTACACCGACCTGCCGGCGCTGGTACAAAACGGGAAGTCGCGGATTAACGGAAAAGGCATGCGCTACGACAACGAGTCTCGTACACTTGAGGTTTTCTCGGCCAGCGACGTAAAAATATCGGGCGAAGAATCACGCTCGCAACGCACTGAAAACGCCACATCGAACGACTAGAAAAAATATTATGAACCGCTTATCTATTCAACACCTTTGCCGCTGGGTATGTATTAGCGCACTGATGGCCTTATCGTCGTTGGCAAGCGCTCAGCCGACAAACGATAATCCTGCTGAAGAGCCCGACACGCTTATCTTGTCCGATACGCTAAATTACGACGACATCAAGCAAGAAAGCACTTTTACCGGTAACGTGGTCATGACGCGCGGCCAGATGACGCTGAACTCCGACACGCTCATCATGCGCGAAGACGAAGAAGGCTTTCAATACGGTACGGCAACCGCCAACGACGGGAAACTCGTTTTCATCCGCCAGGAAAACCCCGAAAAATTCGAAGTTATTGAAGCGCGCGGCCTACGGGCGGAATACAACGGCAAAACCGAGGAAATTGAAATGATCGGTCAAGCCATCGTCACCAAGTACGTATGTGGAAAACGCCTCGACAACATCCGCGGTGAACGGGTTATTTACAATCAGGCAACCAGTATTTACAAGGCATTTGGCGGGCCAAACTCATCTGCCGCAGGTGGGCGGGTCCGTTCAGTTGCCACGCCGGGTGCAAAGGCCGAAGCTGCAGCAGCGGAATGCCAGCAGAACCAGAATCGCTAAGCGAAGAGGCAAGTATGGCAGTCACGTCTACATCCCGCGCACCTGTTCGCGCCGCCAGCGACTCCAAAGGCAGTCTGATCGCCACCGGTTTGCGTAAAACCTACGGGAAGCGCACCGTTGTGCACGATGTTTCAATGTCGGTCGACAGTGGCGAAGTTGTGGGCCTGCTGGGCCCTAACGGGGCGGGCAAAACAACCAGCTTCTACATGATTGTCGGCATTGTCCCAACCGATGCCGGGCGCATCGAGATCGACGGTGTTCCCATTACGGCCATGCCCATGCACAAACGTGCCCGCATTGGGCTGTCGTATCTACCCCAAGACGCCTCGGTATTTCGTCGCCTCACGGTGGAGCAAAACATCCAGGCCGTGTTGGAACTGCAAATCGATGAACGCGGCACACCGCTTACCAGCAATCAAATAAAGCAGCGTCTTGAAGAACTACTCGACGAACTGCAAATTCAGCACATACGTGGCAATACTGCCATTTCCCTGTCGGGTGGAGAGCGCCGCCGCGTAGAAATTGCACGCGCACTGGCAACCAACCCACGATTCATCCTGCTGGATGAGCCGTTCGCGGGGGTCGACCCTATTGCGGTCATTGAAATTCAGCGTATTGTCCACTTCCTGAAAAGCCGGAATATCGGCGTATTGATTACCGACCACAACGTTCGGGAAACGCTGGGCATTTGCGACCGCGCCTACATTATCAGTGAAGGTAAAGTGCTGACAAATGGTCATCCAGACGAAATCATCGACAACGAGGCGGTACGCCAGGTATATCTGGGCAAAAACTTCCGCATGTGATTTTCAACCATACTGTGACTTCGAACAAACCCTGTACTTGTGCTACTTGATTTACCCGCCACAAACGATACACTGAACACGTGACAACAAAAAAAGGAGGGGTAGTCGTTCTTTCATTCAGGCGCACCAAGCGCAATGTTGTTTTTTATAGGAGCACAACATGAACCTGAGTATCACCGGTCGTCACCTTGAAGTCACTCCCGCTATCAACGAATACGTTAAAACGAAAATGGCTCGGGTTGCCCGGCATTTCGACAACGTTATCGACACCCAGGTCATGCTCTCGGTAGAGCGTCTCAAGCACACAGCTGAAGTCACCATGCGTTTGCCTGGCAAAGATCTTCACTGCGAAGCTTCCGACGAAAACCTATACGCTGCCATCGATTTGCTGGCAGACAAAATAGACCGGCAAGTGATCAAGTACAAAGACAAAGTACAAAATCATGCTCACGAGCCGCTCAAACGGCAGGAAATTGCCGTCGATCAATAGCGTTTTCGCGTCATTCAAGCCAAATTGATCACAATGCGAGCACTTCCGTGCTGAATAACGTCAAATGTGCTCTAATTGGCTTCATGAGTCAGCCCCAATCCCGCTACCGATTGGGGCTTTCGCATTTGTAATTTCCTTCTGAATTTTCATTTCCGCTCATATAATGGTCGTCATGAACTTAATGTCGCGTATCCTGCCATTGCAGAATGTGGTGCTCGATGTCGAAGCAACCAGTAAAAAACGGGCCTTCGAACAGGCGGCGCTGCTATTCGAGAACCATCACGGCGTCGCCCGAACGGCGGTTTTTCAAAGTCTTATTGGACGGGAGCGCCTCGGTTCAACCGCGCTGGGGCACAACATGGCTGTTCCGCACGGGCGTATCAAAGGCCTGAAAGAACCTATCGCCGCCTTTTACCGGCTCGCCGAACCCGTGCGCTTCGATCCGGCCGACGGGCGCCAGGCCGGTTTACTATTTTTCCTGCTGGTTCCCGAAGCGGCAACACAAATGCACCTCGATTTGCTTGCGGAAATTGCACGCATGGCGTCCAACACAGAGCTGCGCGAGGCACTGTCAACGGAAACCGACCCAGAACGGGTTCACGAGTTGCTTACAACAGTTGAACATACCTAACCCGTCAAACGGCCCATTATCATGCTCACTGTTCAAGAACTGGTCAGCGACAACACCGACAAAATCGCTTTTAATTGGATTGCGGGCCTGGGCGCGGCACATCGCGTTATTCCCGATGTCGGTATGGCGGGTGCCGACCTGGTCGGCCACCTGAACCTGATCCACCCATCGCGTATACAAGTCTTCGGCAAGGAAGAGCTGCTGTACTACACGCGTTTTGAACCCAAGCGTCGTATTCATCACCTGGAAGACCTTGTCGCAGGCGGTGTCCCGGCTATTCTAATGGCCGATAGTCTCGACGCCCCGGATGATCTGCGCGACTTTTGTAATGTCCAGCAAATCCCGCTCCTCTCGACGTCCGTCGAAGCGGCAAAACTTATCGACCTTCTGCGCATCTACCTTGGCAAACGGCTGGCCCCACGCACCACGGTCCATGGGGTGTTCCTCGACGTTCTGGGGCTGGGCGTTTTAATTATGGGCGACTCAGGCCTGGGCAAAAGCGAGTTGGCGCTGGAGCTGATTTCCCGCGGCCATGGGCTGGTTGCCGACGACGCCGTTGAACTGTCTCGTACCGCCCCGGGAATCATAGAAGGCCATTGCCCGGCACTGCTGCAAAACCTGCTTGAAGTGCGCGGTCTCGGCCTCCTGGACATTCGCACGATATTTGGTGAAACTTCAGTTCGACGCAAAATGCGCTTGAAACTGATTGTCCAGCTCGTCCGGGCAAATGCTGAGAACTTTGAACGCCTTCCGGTTCAAGACTTGACCCAGGATATTCTAGATACCCCCATTCGCCGGGTCATGCTTCAAGTGGCCGCCGGGCGTAACCTGGCTGTCCTGGTGGAAGCAGCGGTCCGCAACACCATCCTGTCATTACGAGGTATCGACACCATGGGCGAGTTTATTGAGCGCCAGGCTTTGGCAATTATGGAAAACAGTCGACCCGACTAAACCGCCATGAAAATTGTTCTTATCACAGGCATATCGGGTTCAGGCAAATCGGTCGCGTTACGTCTGCTTGAGGATTCCGGCTACACCTGCGTCGATAACCTACCCGTCAAATTTCTCAACGAATTCATTAATACCGTTCGCGAAGAACAATTAAAACAAATTGCGGTTGCCATCGATGTCCGATCTCCAGGTGATTTGGCCACCCTGCCCCACGTCCTGACCGGACTCAGGTCTCAAGGTGTTGAGTTCAAAGCTATTTTCCTCGATGCCAGTGACCACGCACTGATGCAGCGTTATTCCGAATCTCGCCGCCGGCATCCGCTTACGGATCGCTTGCGCAAAGAAGGCAAATCGGCTTCCTTGCTTGAATGCATTCACGCCGAGCGCGAGCTGCTTGCACCGATGCGCGATCAGGAACACGTTATCGACACCTCCGAGCTTACGCCGGGCCAATTGCGCGCCTGGATGCGCGACCTGATTCAGGCCGGTCGAGCCGACGTCGTGCTGACATTCCAATCGTTTGCATACAAACGCGGCGTGCCGGCCGACTCCGACCTCGTTTTTGACGTTCGCTGTTTACCAAACCCGCATTACGACCCCGAACTCAAGCCGCTTACAGGGCGAGACCAAGCCGTGGCTCAATGGTTGATGCAATTCAACAACGTTAACCAGATGCTGGATGACATTACCGGTTTCATCCGCCGCTGGTTACCTTTATATTTGCAAGATACGCGCAATTATCTAACCGTGGCAATTGGATGCACCGGGGGGCAACACCGCTCGGTGTATGTTGTTGAAAAATTAGCCGAACGGTTTGCAGATCACTCACCTTTACTGATCAGGCATCGAAACCTTCCGGCCATTGAACAGCCATGAATGACAAGCAACGCCCTGGGTATCTACTGTTCGCTTTTCTGCTCTGCCTGATTATTGCAGGGTGTTCGTCATCGGGCAGTAAACGCGGTGGTTACTACAAAGACGACGGCCCAGGCAGCGATCCCCCCGCCAACATCCAGGCCATACCCGACGCCGCCCCGCGTATTGAACCCCATCACCGTGCAACCAAACGCCCCTATGTGGTTTTCGGTAAACGCTATATCCCCATGTCAAGCGACCAACCATTCCGGCAGGAAGGCATAGCCTCATGGTACGGGCGCAAATTTCACGGTAATAAAACCGCTAATGGCGAAACGTACGACATGTACGCCATGACAGCCGCACACCCCACACTTCCTATACCCAGTTATGCCCGCGTGACACGCGTAGCGAACGGCCGCTCGGTCATTGTGCGAATTAACGATCGCGGCCCCTTCCACAGCGGCAGAATTATTGATCTTTCTTACGTAGCGGCGTCCAAGCTCGGGCTGATCGGGCCGGGGAGCGGCCGGGTGATTGTCGAGGCGATTACGCATGACGATATCCGAGCGGGACGTTTCGGCGGCCCCACTACATATGCCCAGGCGCAGAACAGCGCCGGCTCCATGCCATCGGAACCCTCAACGCACTCTATTTCCTCGGCTGCAACACCGCAGCCGGTGATTCCCGCTGAACCGATCAGCGAACGCATCGTGCCGGACGCGCTGATTGCCATGCAACTGCAGGCGGAAATGGCTGACTCAAACGAAAACCAGCCGGATACGGAATCCAATACCGTTAATCCAGCCCCAGAATCAAGTAATGTTCCACCCGTTACACCATCCGGGTTCTACCTTCAGTTCGGTGCTTTCAGCAACGCTGAAAATGCACAAGCGCTGGCCGAAAAGATCAATGCCGAACTCGCTTCCATCGACTATAAAAATGCTCAAGTGAGCCCTGGAAATACACTTTATCGGGTTCAGCTTGGGCCTTATTCAAACCGCACTGAAGCGGTAAATGCCGCTTTACGTTTTGAGGAAATCTTAGGGGCACAACCCACAATTGCCCTGCGTTAGTGTCGCCTTACGACTCATTCTTCCCGCGTTCCAAGGCCATGCGGTATAAATCCGCTTTGGGCAAATTCGTTGCCCGTGCCGCAATCCGCGCGGCATCTTTCACGCTTAGATCCTCCAACAGTGCATCCAGCAATATCGACACATAAGCCGGCGGCGCTTCATCAGCCGCATCCGGCGATGGATGCAAAACCAATACAAACTCGCCCTGACTATGATGTGGGTCCTGCTGCAGCCATGCCTGCACTTCATTAAGTGGCAACGTGACAACCTGTTCAAACCGTTTGGTAAGCTCGCGTGCAATCGTTACCAGGCGATCACCGGGCAGCACATCGGCCAAATCACCCATCGACGCGGCAAGACGATGGGGTGACTCAAAAAATACAACCGGCATATTGATTGCTGACCAGCGTCGAAACCACTTTTGACGCGCAGTTGTTTTGTGCGGCGTGAAACCGGCAAACGTATAAGCCGGGTTTTCATCTGTTGTGGCCCCGCTCACCATCAGTGCCGCCATCACTGCACTGGCACCTGGAACGGGAATCGCGCGATAACCTTCGGCAACAATCGTTCGCACCACCCGCGCCCCCGGGTCACTCACGGCAGGCGTACCGGCGTCGGAAATCAGAGCAACCCGCTCTCCTTTCTGCAGACGCCCAATAATGGCCTGGGCAGCACTTGCCTCATTGTGCCGATGGGCGGCCATCATTGGCGTGTTCACCCCCCAGGCATCCAGTAGTTGGCGGCTGGAGCGGGTATCTTCAGCTGCGATCACGTCGCATCGCCGCAACGCCTCTACGGCCCGCAGACTCAAGTCGGCCAAGTTGCCAATAGGCGTCGCAATCACATACAACGCACCGGCAGGCCAATCCTGTTGGTCCACTCGTTCAGTGAGACGTTTCCACGACATTGGGGGTTCATCAAACCCATTCTCTTCACGCATACTAAGCAGCCTTAGTTACAGTTATTCAATTTCATGAGCTACGCTTCTTTGCCAAAGCCACTAAGCCCGGAGCAGGTAATCCGATCGGCACAGGAAAGGGCGATTCGTCGTCGCAGAAAAAATACAACGCCTAAAACTGCCATGCCCCTGCCCTTCACCCCCGTATCCGCAAGCCAGCAATTGGGACACGCAGCCGAAAGCCAGGCTTGTTATTATGTGACACAACACGGCTTATGCGTACTCGCACGCAACCTTAAGTGCCGTGCGGGGGAAATCGATATCGTTGCGCGCGACCAGAATATACTTGTATTTATCGAAGTACGCTGTCGGCGCAACGCCAATTACGGCTCGGCGGCCGAAACAGTAGGGCGGCATAAACAAAAACGCGTTATTCGTGCAGCCCAATTCTGGCTGCCTCACCTGGTTCGCCGCCACTTCAAACAAACCCCGCCGTGCCGTTTCGATATCATTACATTCAATGGCAGCCGGCTTTGCTGGCTTCAGGATGCCTTTCGAACTGTATAACTTTCGCGAAAAAACGTTACATCCGGCTTTTTCGACCATGAGATAATAGCGTTTATGGATATGACCTCCCGAATGTCGTCGCATTTCGACGACGCTATCGACACCTTCAAGGCGAGCTCCCAGGCGCTTGCAGACCCCCTTGCCACAGCGGTCGACATGGCGTTCGCCGCTTTGGTGAACAATAACAAAATACTGGCATGCGGTAACGGTGGCTCAGCCGCCGACGCCCAGCACTTTGTTGCCGAATTGGTAGGCCGTTTTGAACGAGACCGTCTTCCTCTGGCCGGTATTGCCCTGAATACCGACTCATCCATCATGACTGCCGTCGGTAACGACTACGGCTTCGACCACATTTTTGAACGCCAGGTCATGGCGCTTGGCCAACCGGGCGACATTCTCGTTGCCATTTCCACCAGCGGGAACTCGCCCAATGTTTTGCGGTCCATTGAAGCAGCACACGACCGCGACATGGCCGTTATCGCCCTAACTGGAAAAGGGGGCGGAAAAATCGGTGAACAGCTTTACGAAACCGATATCCATTTATGCGTACCTCACGACCGCACCATGCGAATTCAGGAAGTACATATCATCCTGCTGCATGCCCTATGTGACGGAATCGACGCCCTCTTACTCGGAGACTCGCTCTAATGACTGCAACATTTACCTCCTCTCGCGCGCTCTTACTGGCATTTTTACTGGGTGTAGCCACACTGATGTCGGCATGCGCACCACTGGTTGTGGGCGGGGCCGCCGCAACCACCGCCCTTTTGGCCACTGATCGCCGCACCGCCGGCGAACAGGTCGAAGACCAAGCCATTGAAATGAAGTTTTCAATCGAGGTCGGTCGGGCCTTCAACGACCGGTCCGATGTCCGCCTGACCAGCGTGTCGTATGCAGGCAAGGTTCTCATATACGGCGATGTACCTAACGAGGCCGATAAAGCCCGCGCCGAGGCCCTTGCCCGAGGGATAGAAAACGTCAAAGAAGTGATCAATCGCGTTCGCATCGGCAGCGTTACCCCGTTAAGTGTTCGAACCAACGACACGTGGATTACCACCAAGGTAAAAGCAAGCCTTATCGAAGCCAAAGAAGTACCGGCCGCCACCATTGTCGTGACAACTGAACGCGGTGTGGTCTATCTCATGGGTAAAGTCACTGACACGGAAGGACGTATGGCGGCAAAAGTGGCAGCCAACGTGCAAGGCGTCAATGAAGTCGTCAAACTGTTTACCATCGTGTCACGTGAAAGTCTGGTCCAGCAGCAAGGCAATCAGGCGGCACCGTCCGGTGGGCAAACAACCTCCTCCCAGCCTGCCGCGTCGAGCCCATCCAGCAACCCTGAAGTTCAAACGATGCCCGTCCAATGAAAGCACTGAAAATTGGTATTGTTGTCGCGATTGCCCTGGTAGGGCTGCTTGCATGGCAACTGTCGTCCCCCTCCCGCAGCGCGCCGCAAGTGGGCTTTACCTCGTTGCAAAACGAGCAGTTCAACACCGAAGATTTGCGCGGTAAAGTCGTATTGGTCAAATTCTGGGCTACAAGTTGCGTTACCTGCATTCAGCAAATGCCCGACACGATCGAAACGTATCAGCAATACGCCCCAAAAGGGTACGAGGTCGTTGCCGTCGCAATGGATTATGACCCGCTCGACTACGTCCGCACCTATGCCCAAACGCGCAATCTTCCCTTCAAGGTCGTTCACGATGCAAGTGGCGACATTGCACGTGCGTTCGGCAATGTCCAGCTCACGCCTACCGCCTTCCTGATCGACAAACAGGGCAATATCGTCAAACGCTATCTGGGCAATTACAATAAGGCCGAATTCATTAATACCGTCGAGCAAGCGCTGGCGGGCTAACAAATCACTTTTCGCCTTCATGAACATGTCTTCCTCCGACAACGCATCTCATTCCGCCACGGTAAAAGCAGCGGTACTTTCTGAAGCCTTACCCTACATCCGCCGGTTTCACGGCAAAACCGTGGTCATTAAGTATGGCGGTAACGCCATGACGGAAGAGGAGTTGCAACGCAGCTTCGCCCACGATGTCGTTTTGCTCAAACTGGTCGGATTGAACCCGGTTGTGGTTCATGGGGGCGGCCCGCAAATTAACGAAGCCCTCAAACGTGTTGGCAAAGAAGGCGCGTTTGTTCAGGGTATGCGGGTCACCGACGCGGAAACGATGGAAGTCGTGGAGTGGGTGCTTGGCGGCCAGGTGCAACAAGACATCGTCATGATGATCAACGAAGCCGGCGGCAAGGCTGTGGGCCTTACTGGAAAAGATGGTTGCCTGATTCAAGCGCATAAAAAACTCATTGCAGACAAAGAAAAGCCGGGCGAGTGGCTGGATATCGGCTACGTAGGGGATATCAGCCGTATCGAACCTGCAGTGGTCAAGGCCCTGCAAGACGATCAGTTCATCCCCGTCATCTCGTCAATCGGCTATGGGGAAGACGGCCGGGCCTATAACATCAACGCCGACTTGGTCGCCGGTAAAATGGCCGAAGTACTGGGTGCCGAAAAACTGGTCATGCTTACCAACACACCCGGCGTGCTCGACAAGCAAGGCGAGTTACTGCGCACCTTGTCAGCCCAGACCATCGATGAACTATTCGAGGACGGCACCATTTCCGGCGGGATGCTGCCGAAAATCTCGTCCGCCCTGAATGCGGCACGCAATGGTGTAAATTCAGTTCACGTTATCGATGGCCGTGTTCCTCACTGCCTGTTACTTGAAATACTTACCGACCGTGGCGTCGGAACCATGATCAGCGCTTTCTAGTAATGAAATCGCAGGGCTTGCGCATTCCACGGCATCGGCCCCGGCGCGCCTACGCACATAACGCGCCGGTATGGTTGTTCGATCTCGACAACACGCTGCACGACAGCTCGAAATCCATCTTTAAAGTGATAGACGCCAAGATGACTGAAGCGGTCGCGAAAAGTCTAAGCGTTAACGACGCTGAAGCGAACCGCCTGCGCACGCTGTATTGGAAACGTTACGGTGCAACTGTTATCGGCCTGGTACGTCACCATGGCATTCATGCCAAAACGTTCCTCGACTTAAGTCACGATTTCGACCCGCGCCCGTTGGTTCACTCAGAAACCGGCTTAATACGCAAATTCCAGCGTTTGCCCGGCACGAAAATATTGCTCACCAACGCGCCCGAAACCTACGCTCGAACCGTGCTCCAGACATTAGGGATTCTGCCCTTCTTCGATATGATCTGGTCTATCGACCATATGCACCTTCAAGGGAAAATCCGCCCCAAGCCTTCGCATGCGCTCATGCAACAAATACGGGCTCGTTTAGGCACCACCCCCTCAAAGGTTATTTTGGTTGAAGACACCCTGAAGAACCTGAAGGCGGCACGGAAAACCGGCATGCGTACCGTGCATGTGTATCATCCGTCGACACCTTTTTCCGCATCGCACCGGGGTCGCAATCAATACGTGAACTTACGTGTTAACAGCCTGGGGCAATTATTAACCGGTAGAAGGCCATTACGGGTTTAACACCACGAGTGCTTGTTAGTGACCCGCGCCGCATACCAAACAAGCGGGGTCTTTACGAAACCGAATTTCGTTCCACTGCATCCGTAACGCATCCAGACACAAAAGACGCCCCACCAGTGGTTCCCCCATCTGCGCGATAACCTTGATTGCTTCAGCCGCCTGCATACTACCGATAATCCCAACCAACGGCCCCAGCACTCCGGTCGTGGCGCAACTGATCTCCTCGGCCTCATCGGCCTGTGGAAATAAACACTGATAGCAAGGGGCATCATGACGTCGCATATCAAACACGCTAACCTGCCCCGAAAAACGAATTGCTGCGCCGGACACCAAAGGACGGTGATGCGAAACGCAGCTGCGATTAACATCGTGCCGCGTATCAAAATTATCACAGCAATCAAGCACAATATCGGCTTGCGCAACGGCCTCGTCAAGCAAATCTCCGCTTAAGCGCCCGACATAAGCCTCAACTTCAACCTCGGGATTCAAACGCCCCAACGCCTTTAAACCTGACTCGGCCTTGGGTTGCCCCACTGACGTCGTAGCGTGCAGAATCTGCCGTTGCAAATTACTGACCTCAACGTCGTCGTCGTCGGCAAGCGTAATATGCCCCACCCCTGCCGCAGCCAGGTACAGCGCGGCCGGCGAGCCCAGCCCACCGGCACCCACAATTAAAACACGCGATTGAAGCAACCTTTCCTGCCCTTCGATACCCAGCTCATCGAGAAGAATATGACGCGCATATCGCAGGAGTTGCGCATCATCCATTATTCCACCTTGATCATGCCGTCGGGCGTAACGCGATAGCGCTCCACCGCCCCGGAAGGGGTGTCACTCAAGCGGTCAGGGGTGCTTTGTTCAGGCTCCGCCCGGCTTACATCATTTTTTTTTTCCGCATCCTTGGCGGGTTTAGCCTCTATCTCATTCTGACTTACTTTCCTGCCCTGAAGGAAATTAACGGCCTGCTTAAGCTGGAAATCGTCATCGCCGCCGATTTCAAACATTTTGATATCCGGATTGATCTCTTCCTCGTCATCGGTGGGCGTGACGACTTCCGGTGCCGATGACCCATTGGACAAATGATGTTCCAAATCGGCCTCGCGAGGAATACGGAACAGATTGCCCTGGGATGTGTCATCGATAGTAATGTCCGGCTCTACCCCGGTTGCTTGAATAGACCGGCCATTGGGCGTGTAATACAGCGCTGTGGTTAGCTTGATGCCGGAGTCCTCCGACAGCGGCAACACGCTTTGAACGGAACCTTTCCCGAATGAACGGTTACCCAGCACTTTGGCCCGGTCATGATCCTGCAAAGCCCCCGCAACAATTTCAGACGCTGAAGCCGAGCCGACATTGATCAATACCACCAGAGGCACCGTTCTGGCCCACTCAGGAAACGCGTAGTCGTTGTTGATACCGCCGCCGAAACTACGCACATAATCAACCGGTTTGGCGAAATACTCGCGGTTGGCTGAAGGAATACGGCCTTTGGTGGACACAACAAGGACGTCGGGCGGCAAAAAGGCCGACGACACACCAATTGCTGCATCAAGCAGGCCACCTGGGTCGTTGCGCAAATCGAGCACCATGCCTTTCGGCGCACCGCTTTCGCCCAACTCCCTTAACTGTTTGGCCAGATCGGAAACCGTGCGTTCCTGGAACTGACTAATTCTGACGTAGGCGATGTCGTCGGGCAACATTTTGCTGCGCACACTGCGCACCTTAATCATATCGCGCACAATTTTCACAACAAGCGGCTTGTCTTGGCCCGCGCGACGAATGGTTAAAACAATGGAGGTTTGCGGCTCGCCACGCATTAGTTTGACCGCTTCGCTTAGGGTTAGGCCCTTGGTGGGCTTGCCATCAATATGCGTGATAATGTCGCCGGACATAATACCGGCACGGGCAGCGGGCGTGTCCTCAATGGGTGCAATCACTTTAGGCATACCGTCTTCACTGCCAATTTCAATGCCCAAGCCACCAAAACCGCCTTGGGTAATGGCCTCCATTTCCTTGAAGGCTTCCGGGTCCAGGTAAGCGGAATGCGGGTCAAGATCGCTGAACATGCCGCGAATTGCATCGTCCATCAGGTCTTTATCACTCAACGGCTCGACGTAACTGGATTTAATCGCGGAAAAAACGTTGGCAAACTGCTGTAGCTCTTTTAGCGGCAAAGGTTCACCGCGTTGCGCCACGGCGGAAATACCCAGGCTGAGCAAGACCCCACCCACGATGCCTGACATAACCAACCCAAACCGACCTATTTTGCGAGTGCCCATGCACATTCCCGTATTAAAAACATCAATATAACTGCCTACTGCGCCTATAGTACCTTAACGCGCCAACCAAATCAGCGGGTTAACCGGCGTACCACCATGCCGAATTTCAAAATAAAGGCCGGGTTCAACCTGCCCACCGGTTGCACCCACCCTGGCAATCGTATCCTGTGGCCCCACACGCTCCCCCACTCTCTTGAGCAGACTTTGGTTATAGGCATAAACCGTTAAATAACCCTCACCGTGGTCCACAATAAGCAAGTTGCCAAAACCGTTCAGCCAATTGGCGTAAACCACACGTCCAGAGGCAACCGGGCGGACCGCCGTTCCTTCAGGGGCGCGCAAAACCACACCCCGCCAAATACCGCCGTCCGGACGTTCGGCGCCGAAACGTCCGAGCACCTGACCCTGAACCGGTGGGGGAAGCCCTTTTCTCAGACCCGACAATGGCGCAATTGGTTCCTGGGTAACAGCGGTTTCCTCGGAAGCGGTATCCGTCCCGGTATCCGACTGAGCTGATTCGCCCTCGGGCATTGCGGGTTCTTCTGTTTCCGTTTCAGTCGCTTCAACCGTGGTTACGGGCTCGGAAGGCGTAACACGAACCACCTCGGTCTCTCGTTCCCTTGCCTCACGCTCGATGCGCTCACGTTCAGCGCGTTCCGCAGCCTCCTGCTCACGCTTTCTACGCTCAGCTGCCAGTCGCTCCCGCTCGCGACGCTCTGCCGCCTCTTGCTCTTTAATCGCGCTTTGTAAACCCTCTACAAGCCCCTCCAACCGCTGCGCATCCTGCTCAAGTGTCTCAGCCTCAGTTCGACGTTGCTTCAAAGCCGTTTCAGCGCGAGCCAGTACCTGCGCCCGTTCAGCTTTTTGTTCTTCCAGTACTGCTTTCTTCTGAGTGATTTGCGCCCGCAAGGCAACAAGTTCAGCCTCACGTTGTTCCAGTTGCTGCGTGAGCACTTCCAACTGCCCCAGGGTTTCCTGCAAATTGCGCACCGCCTGTGCCTGTGAGCGAGAGACATAACCCAAATAAGCTAGCTCACGGCCGATACGATGCGGGTCTTCGCCCGAAAGCAATGCAGTCCAGGGCGACAAGCCACCGGCATACTGCGCCCTTAACTGATCGGCCAAAGAGTCACGCTGAACTTGGATCCGCTCACGGGTTTGCCCAATATTTTGCGCCAGTCGCTCCTGCTCTTGAGTGACACGTTTTTCTTCATCAGCCAGTTCTGCAAGCTCGCGCGTCACCACTGAAATGGCCGTTTCGGAAGCCTTTAACTGATCAAGGGCATCCTCGCGCGAGCGTGCCTGACGCTCAATGGTTTTCTGGAGCGTGTTAATACGGGTCTGCAACTCGGCCTGCTGTTGTTGCATTTGCGCCTGGCGTGCCTTTAGCTGCGCGGAAGTTTGATCCGCCGCCGCGACCGTCGACCATAAGGCCAACACTGCCAAGCCAAGCGCATACCGCATAAATACTAGCCCTTTTTCGCTTTACCCTGGGCAGCAACCGCCGCCATCGCGGCTTCGATTTCAGCTGCGTCGCCCAAATAATAATTACGGATCGGACGAAGCTCATCGTCGAGCTCGTAAACCAGCGGCTGACCGGTGGGAATATTCACCCCAACAATCGCATCGTCGGAAATACCATCGAGATGTTTGATCAGGGCGCGCAGACTGTTTCCATGTGCGGCCACCAACACCTTCCGACCCGACTTGAGAGCAGGTGCAATCGACTCATTCCAAAAAGGAACCACGCGATCGACCGTATCTTTAAGACACTCCGTCGCCGGCACCTGATCGGCTGGGATCTTGGCATAGCGTTTATCGAAACGGGGATGGCGCGGATCGTCAAGTTCAAGTGGATTTGGCGCGATTGCATACGCACGACGCCACACCAATACTTGCTCGTCGCCATATTTGGCTGCTGTTTCCGATTTATTCAAACCCTGCAATGCGCCATAATGGCGCTCATTCAAACGCCAGCTTAGCCCCACCGGGGTATACATGGCGTCCATGGCATCCAGAGCGATCCATAAAGTCCGAATGGCGCGCTTGAGCACCGACGAAAACGCCAGATCGAACTCAAAACCTTCCGCTTTCAGCAGTTCACCCGCTTTCTGCGCCTGCATTCGACCCGTTTCAGTCAGATCGACATCAGTCCATCCGGTGAATCGATTTTCAAGATTCCACTGGCTTTCCCCGTGGCGCATGAGTACTAATTTATGCATGAGACAAGTTACCTAAAAATTGAATAAGCGCGTCCATTTTATAATCCCGTATTATCGAAGTTTTTTTGACGAATCAAACTGGACCGTATCGTGGACTTTCTTCTTAGCGACAGCAACCTTTATATTGTAATAATAGCCCTTGTATCCGGGGCCATGCTTTTGTGGCCTACGATTATGAAAGGCGCACGTGCGAGCGCAGTCGGCGTGTCGCAAGCCGTTCAACTGGCAAACCAAAGCAACGGTGTGTTCATCGACGTACGCAGCCACGAAAAATTCAAAGGGGGCAGCATCCCCCAAGCGAAAAACATCCCGGTTGCCGACATCGACGCCAAAATGAGCACACTGCCCAAAGACAAACCTATTATCGTCGTTTGCGAACATGGGCGTGAATCGGCTACGGTAGCCGGTAAACTGCGCAAAAACGGTTTTAAAGAAGCCGTTACCCTTGAAGGAGGGTTGCGCAAGTGGATAGACGCCGGCATGCCGGTAAGCGGTAAACATTAACTCTTACCCCTTTCCACAAGCTCTGTTTCACACTTTACCGAGGTTTACATGGCAACAGTCACAATGTATTGCACCGCCGTTTGTCCTTTCTGCGTGCGTGCCGAGATGCTGCTGAAAAAACGCGGCGTATCCGAAATTACAAAAATCCGCATCGACACCGACCAGGAGCAACGTGCGCTCATGATGGAACGAACCGGGCGTCGCACCGTACCCCAAATTTATATTGACGATACCCATGTCGGTGGTTACGACGAATTGGCCGCACTTGATCGCGCCGACAAGCTCGTTCCGATGCTAAGCAACTAACACCATTTAAAAATCCCCCTATAAACGGGTAATTAACTATCAGGAAACAATATGGCCGAACAAGATCAGGCAGGCGCCAACAGTCAGGCAAAAGACCCCAGCTTCAACCTGCAACGCACTTACGTTAAAGACCTGTCTTTGGAAATGCCCAATGCTCCCCAGATTTTCCTGGAGCAGGAAGCACCCAATGTCGAAGTCAGTATCAATGTAGGTGGCCAGCAATTGGCAGATACCATTTACGAATCAACCGTCCAGGTTACGGTAACAACCCGCATCAACGATAAAACCCTTTATTTGGTCGAGGCGACTCAGGCAGGGATCTTCGAAGCAGCCAACATCCCTGCCGACCAGCTTGACCCTTTATTGGGAATTGTTTGCCCAACCATGCTTTATCCCTACTTGCGGGCCACCATTGCCGATGCAATCACTCGCACCACCATGCCTGCGCTGCACTTGGCTGAAGTGAACTTCCAGTCGCTGTACGAGCAACGTTTGGCACAAGCTGCCGAAGAGAACAAGCAGCAAAGCGCCGGTATTGAAATCCCTCCCGGTGCAACAAAGCAGTAACCCGCAAAGCAATGAATGCAACCACGGTAACCCCACCCAGCCCGTTACGCGTTAGCGTACTGGGTGCGGGAAGCTGGGGCACGGCGCTTGCCGCTATCGCCAGCCGGCAAAGCGATACCCTTCTCTGGGCCCGAGACGCCGCAACCGCCCAAGCCATTAGCCAACAAAGGCAGAACACGCGCTACCTGCCCAACATTGCTTTACCGTCCGCGCTCAAAGCCACCAGTCACCTCGATGAAGCGTTACATCATGTTTGTGCCGTCAACCCGCAGTTAAGCAATCACCTCATTATTCTGGGTGTGCCGGTTGCCGGCCTTGCAGAGGTCTGTACAAAAATTGCGCCCTACCTAAGGCAATGTAGCGCGTTCGTCAGTGTCGTCTGGACATGCAAAGGTTTCGACCCCGAAAACGGGCGGCTTCCACACGAGATTGCACAAGCATCGCTGGGCAACATTAGTAACGTTGGGCTCGGTGTGCTCTCGGGGCCCTCGTTTGCCAAAGAAGTGGCGCAAGGCCTCCCCGTGGCGCTTACGATCGCCAGCGACTCAAAAAACGTTATCGACGATACAACCGAGGCGTTGCACGGCGGCCCGGTTCGGATCTATTCAAGTCGGGACATCGTTGGGGTTGAAGTAGGCGGCGCCATGAAAAACGTCATGGCTATTGCGTGCGGCATCGCCGACGGGCTCGAATTGGGCACCAACGCCCGCGCAGCCATCATTACGCGCGGCCTGGCGGAAATGCAACGGCTTGGACAAGCAATGGGAGGCCAGGCCGATACTTTTTCCGGCCTAACTGGGCTGGGCGACCTGGTACTCACGGCAACCGGGCCTTTATCGCGGAACCGACAAGTAGGCCTGGCACTCGGCCACGGGCAACCGTTAGCCGACATTCTTGCAACAGGCATTACGGCGGAAGGCGTTCGCTGCGCAAGAGCCGCACTGCAATTAGGCAAACACTATAACGTTGAGCTGCCCATTACCGAAGCCGTGTGTCATGTTTTATTTGAGGGTGTATCCCCTCAACAAGCCGTTTCCGACCTTCTGGCCCGTGAGGCCAAGGCCGAAAATATCCGAACTTAAATGCCGCCCAGGTAGCCTGTCTGGCGCCACGCCTCGTAAACCGTCACCGCCACCGCGTTGGATAAATTCAAACTGCGTTGCCCCTGACGCATGGGCAAACGGAACCACTGTTCTTGCGGAAACAGCGCCAGTTGATCTGCCGACAAACCCGCCGTTTCGCAACCGAATACGAACACGTCTCCCTCGTGAAACTCGGAGCGCCCCATTAATGCGCGGCCTTTTGTTGTCATGGCAAAACAGCGGGCCTGACTCACCCCTATGGTAGCTAACGCTTCAGGCAAAGAGTCGTGCACTTGTACATTTGCCCATTCATGGTAGTCGAGTCCGGCCCGTTTCAAACGCTTATCATCAAGCTCAAAACCAAGCGGCCGAACCAAATGCAAAGGCGCACCCGTATTGGCGGCCAGACGAATGACATTCCCTGTATTGGGCGGAATTTCCGGAGAGACAAGCACAATATGAAACATAAGAGTTCTTCACAACGACAAAGGCGTGCGTGCCAGTACAACGCCATGTACCGACGCAGCGCCCGCCTGCATTAATAAATGGGAGACGGCGTTCAACGTGCTACCCGTGGTTAAAACATCATCAACGACCCAAACGTGACAGCCTGACAACGAGGCCGAATTTCTTAAACCATACAAACTCTGAACCCGTTCATAACGCTGCCGGCGGCCCAGTAGTTTCTGCGGGCCGGCCTCTTTAGAGCGGAACAAAACATTCCTGTAAGGCAAACTCAGCCGACGCGAAAGATGACGGGCAATCTCGCCTGCGGGGTTAAACCCGCGCTGTCGCAATGCCGGCAGGCTGGCAGGCACGGGCACCAGGATTGTAGCGCCTGAAGTGGCCGACTGAAGCCCCTGCAATCGGGGAATGAGTAATTCCGCCAAAGTCGCGGCCAAAAGATAACGTCGGCCCTGTTTGAACTGATGAATCAGAACACTTCCGGGAAAGTGATAATCGAACGCGGCCACAACCGAATGAAACTCCGGCGCTTTGTGTCGGCAATCAGAACACCTTCCAAAGCGATCCAGCAGCAAAGCACAAGCCAGACAGCGTGGCCCGCCAAACAACATCGAGCCACACACCGCCTGACTGCAACCCTCACACAACCAAGCAGCCGGCGTACGAGCCAGACACAAGGGACAATTCCCGGGTACGCACATCATCAGTTCATGCCACAAGTCGCGCCAAGGCAAACAATGCGCCATAATGAAACCTGTAGAATGTATCAACATCGCATCAGAACACGCTTGATGCCCCATGCAAAGCGCCGAGTACGCAAATATGTCATCACCGCCGTCACTGCCGCTCAACCCTCTGCACGTTGCACAACAATTTGCCCGTCGCGCCCCGCTTGATGAAGCGCAATTTTTATACGGGGAAATAGCACAACGCATGCTGCAGCGGCTTAGCTATATCCGCAGCAACCCATCCGTTATTCTCGATGCAGGATGTGGCGCCGGGCACGCTGTCGAGCCTTTACGTGCGCGCTATCCAGCAGCGCAATATACCGGTCTCGATATATCCCGGCCTTTGCTAAATACCGCCATTGCACGCCATGCGGGCAAAAGAGGGCTCTGGAACCGCCTGCGTAATAAGCCGGCCGCCGAAACGCACTTCGTGCGGGCCGATATGGCAAAAACCGGCCTGCCGCCAGAGTCCATCGGGTTGATTTGGTCGAATATGGCTTTGCATTGGCATCCCGCCCCCCATCTTGTATTTGCAGAATGGCGCCGAATTCTAAAGTCGAATGGCCTGGCCATGTTTTCCTGCCTCGGCCCCGCCTCATTGAAAGAATTGCGCGAAGCCCTGATCGACGCCGATATTCAAACGGCCACGCCAAGCTTTGTCGACATGCACGACTTCGGCGACTTACTCGTCGAAAACGGGTTTACCGACCCGGTCATGGATCAGGAAACCATCACGCTTACCTTCAAAACAGCAGAAAAATTATTATCAGATCTATGGACCTTGGGCGGCAACCCCAGCATTGGCCGACGACCGGGGATGCCAGGGCGCAAATGGCGTGAAAAGTTAATCGATGCGCTGGAAAAACAACGCCAGATGGACGGGACCATTCACCTTACACTGGAAGTTGCCTACGGCCACGCGTGGCGCGCGCAATCGTTTAAAAGCGCCCCCGACGAAACGCGAATTTCAGTCGACGCCATTACCAGGCGCCGGCCAAAATCATAAGCCACTAGAACCGCCAGGCCAGTCTTGCCTGCAAGCCGTGATCCTGACTACCACCGCCAAACTGACCCGCATAACCCAGGCTCACCGTACTGTTCTCGGAAGCCGCAACCTCGACCCCTAATTCGGCAACCAGCGCGTCGCGCGACAGCGCCGCACCCGAGACGGTATAACCTGGGCCGGTGGCGAAACGCAACCGTGCTTCGGGCGTTAAGTCGCCCCACGCGCGTCGCCATCCGATATTTGCCGTTAACAGTGTCGATGAAGCAGCATCGTCCGATAAGGCCATACGCGCACGCAAGCCCAAACGGGAAAAGGTAACGGCTTGACGACTCTGATCGCCCGAAAGTGCAACCGCACTACCGGACTCGTCGAACGCATCACGCGATAGCCAGACACGCTGAACGCCCCAGTACGGCTCCACGACTACATTGGCCTTGTGATAGCGCATAAGCCAGCTCGGCAAACAACTGGGTAGAGGTTGCATTGGCTTTCGACTGCGCCTGCCCCAGGCCGTTATAAGCAATATTGCGCTTTGTATCGATCCGGTACCATGATTGCCCGATGCCGCCCCGAACGCTGAAACGATTGGCCGACCAGCCCAAGTAAGACATTAAATGATAACCATCGGTGTCGGCAGTGCTATTCCCGGCAGCGTTATAAGAAGATGTTGTCAGCCCCATCGATAACCCGGCATAGCCGCTCTGCCCGACCGGTGTATCGCCACCAAACAAAAGTCCGCCAAGCGAACGGGTCATACGTTGGGCATCCGCCGTGGCACCCAGACTGCCCCAGCTTCCCAATGCCTGCATCCACAGCTGATGCCGCTTTCCCGGTACGCTACGACTGACCTGTCCCAACGGCCCACCGTAAGACGCCCCCATTTCGCGACTGAACAGTCGATTGGTCGACGCCCGATACAGTGCGCCACTGGTTTCAAGCAAAGCACTTTGCGCTGACGCATAAATTTCGCCCGAAAACTGATCAAGCACATCCGGGCCTTGACCTGCATTCGGTAAAAGCACAAACTCATCGTAGGCGGCGCCGCCCAGGCCTTGCGCCGAAATAGCGGCGGCAGTCGCACGTTGGTTCCCCGTCTCTGCAACACTGGTGAACGCCGCATTATTGCGTCTAACCTGTAAATTGAACGATGTACCGGACATCACCGAGCTCATATCGATAAACGCCCGGTTCAGGGCAGATGTGTCGAAAAAACTACCCGCAGCCAGAGAGCCGGCAGAGAAGAACGAAAAGTCTTGGCCCAGTGCCCCGGCGCGCAACCCCAACACCTCGAGCTTGGCACCTTGGATATCGGCCGCGCCGGTTACGTTGACACGATCAGACTGGCCTGTTTCATTGATCTCGATTTCGAGAACCGAGCCCGCCAACTGCTGATAGTTGCCGTCAACAGTTAACGTGCCAATCGAGTTACCCGGCGCTACACGGCCTGCAACAAGCGTGTCACCCACAACACCGCTCCCACCCAACGTGGCCTCCCCGCCAACGGTTAACTGCGCAGATGAAGCAATTGAACCGTTCACCACGAGCTTCCCACCCAGAATCTGAGTCGCCCCCGTATAGGTATTTTGCCCCGACATAACAAGCGTACCGGCACCGCGCTTTATCAAGCCACCACTGCCCCGGATGTCGTTACTCCAGAGTGAGTTGTATCCACGGGTATTAACATCGAACACGCTGCCAAAACCCCACGCGCCGAACTCTATGGGCCCTTGAATCGCCGTTTTCAAATCGAGAAACCCGCGCCCATAAATACTCTGGTCAGCGTAAATCCCGGTGCTGTTGGCGGTTGTCAAAACAACTTCGATAATCTGCTCCGCCGTCATGTAAGGAAACGCTTCCCGAAGGACCGCAACGGAGCCTGCCACGACCGGTGAAGCCATCGAAGTGCCGGCCATGTCTTTATATGTGCTGTACGGATAAGTTGACCACAATTGGCTTTCATCGCTGGAATAGTTCACCGTATCCAGGAAATCTCCGCCGGGGGCGGTAATACACCACGCAGCAGCAGCCCCGCACCGGTTACTGTAGCTGGCTATCTCGCCTTCACGGTCGGCCGAGACAACGACAATAAGCTTACCCCTAAGATCGGAAAAGTCCAGATTCGCAACACGCGCATCAGAAGCCGAAATGTATGTCCAGGTTGACGGATCCTGCACGTTGAAATCCAGACTATCGTCAACAAACCTGTACAAACCCGAAGCCGTATTGGCGGGTGTGATAAGCGGCAACAAACCTGCGCCTGAGGGTAAGGCTGCGGCATTCGGCTGATCCTGATACTCATTACCCGCCGCATAAACCAAAACGACATCGGCTTCAGCGGCCTCCATCAATACTTCATGCGTCGCCTCGGAATTAAACAATGCTGGTGTTGAAGTGGGTAATAATTGCCAAGTAGGGTTGGGCACCCAACGACCACTGTCATCCTGTATGAATTTTTCAGCCGTAACGGGGCCGTAACTCCCATTCAACACCTGGGCGCCGTTTTCAGCAGCATACAAAACCGCGTTAAAAGGGGCGTTTGCGGTGTAGCCATCGATCGCCCGCAGTGGCAACAAAGTGGCGTTATAAGCTACACCCTGCATGCCGAAGCCATTGCGCCCCGCCCCGGCCAACCCGGTGACATGCGTTCCATGGCCGGCGATTTCGCCATCAGGCTCAAGGTCACTGACATCGTATGGGCCGGCCAAATCGGAAAAAATTGCGTAGTTTCGCTGAAATACGACCCGCAAATTCGGGATGACCAACATCCAGGCCACTATCAACAATGGCAATCAGCACCCCTTTCCCCGTGTATCCCTGTGCGTAAGCATATTGGGCGTTAATGGGCAACAGTGCGCGACTAGCCAGAAATTCCGGCGTAATAAAAGATGAAGGCGAACCGGTGATACCGGTTTGCGCTGCAATGGGTGCTGCGGCCCCCATACTTGCCAGCGCCAAAACAATAGCCGCCCCGGCTTGTCTCCACGGGAAATTTTTTTTCATTATGGTCAAAAACTCAAATACAGTTCGAAAAAAAGCCTCCCTTGCCGGGAGGCGCAAAACCTGGAATAAAACTAACGTGACTCAGACTGACGCCGACGCGACGCGTCGATGCCCAATTGCTTCAACTTGCGATACAAATGAGTACGTTCCAGGCCGGTGCGCTCGGAAACGCGGGTCATGCTGTGATTTTCGCGGCCCAGATGGTACTCAAAATAAATTCGTTCGAATTCGTCGCGTGCCTCACGCAAAGGCTGATCCAGCGGAATGCTGCTAAGCTGAAGCTGATGCGGGTCAAGCTCTAAAGCGGGCGCCGCATTTGTGACCAAATCAGAGACATCGGCTTGCCCCCCTCCGCCTGCCGGTATCGGCGCAGAAGCGGTCGTGGCTGCAGGCACCGATGCCGCTTTTGCCACAACAGGCCGTGCCAATGCGGCAGAAATCGTTTTCAGCAATTTCTGCAACGTGATGGGCTTTTCCAGAAAATCAACTGCGCCGATTCGCGTCGCCTCAACCGCCGTATCGACCGTGGCATGACCACTCATCATAATCACCGGCATATCCAGCAAGCCTTGCGACCCCCATTCACGCAGCAAACTGACGCCATCCGTGTCTGGCATCCAGATATCCAGCAGGACCAGGTCGGGACGTTTACGCGCACGAGCGGCACGCGCCTCTGCCGCGTTCTCTGCCAACTCAACCGTATGCCCTTCATCGTAGAGAATCTCGGACAACAGTTCGCGAATACCTACCTCGTCATCAACCACCAGTATTCTGGCCATAAAACTTCACCTATATTTTTTCGGCATTATCGTACCCTTGCGCCGCTTCGTCCAGCGCAGCAGGCGTATCCGCCAATCGTGCAAACAAAATCGATACCCGCGCCCCGCCTTCTCGACGATTGGAGACATCAATGCGACCGCCATGTTCCTCGATGATTTTCTTGACAATCGCCAACCCCAACCCCGTACCCGATGATTTCGTGGTGACGTACGGCTCAAAAACCCGATTCAAAACCTGTTGCTCGAAGCCCGGCCCTGAGTCGGACACGGTAAGGCGCACTGCTTTGGACCCTGTCCCTTTTTCATCCGTTCGTGAATACGTTAATTTGGTTTGAACACGAATTTTAGCCTCAGGATCATCAACCAGGGCGATTGCATCGCGCGCATTGGCCAACAGATTATGAATCACCTGACGCAATTGCGTTGGATCACCCTCAATACCCGGCAACCCCAACTCCAGCTCCGCTTCAATTCTGACATGTCGCGGATCATCGCGCAAAGCGCCGACGCTCGGATCCCAACCATAAAGCGTTAACACTTCAGACACCAGCGCATTGAGATCAAGCATTTGCATCTGGGCCGGCGGGGTTCGCGCGTACTCCCGAAAATCGTCAACCATTTTCTTGAGCGAAGCAACCTGATTAACAATTGTATTGGTCGAACGCTCCAGCATGGCCGCATCCGTTTCACCAAGACGCGGGGCCAGCTTCATGGCTAAACGTTCAGCCGACAACTGAATAGGCGTCAGCGGATTCTTGATTTCATGCGCCAGACGTCGTGCAACCTCACCCCAGGCAACCGTGCGATTGGCGGATATCACCTCGGTAATGTCATCGAACACAACCAGATACCCGTTTCCGCGCCCATCAATCGACAAATGTGTCCCTCGCGCAAGCAGGGTGACAACATCATGACGTGATTCGTGGTTGGAAGCCCCCTCGATCTCCAGCTCGAACTGTTGCTGCCAATATGGCTTTTCGGACTCAACCGCCGCGTGAGCAGCAAACGCATCACGAATCAACTGGGACAGTTTAAACGCCCCGTCAACGGTTTCCAAAGGACGCCCTTTCACCGAGCGCAAATCGACACGCAAAATAGACTGCGCACCCTGATTGAACAAGGTCACCCGAAACCCTTCGTCGAATACCAATACACCCGACGACAAATGACTCAGAATGGACTCAAGATAGACATTTGAACGCTCGAGCTGATGGCGGTTTCTTTCCACCATTTGACGCGCCTCATCCAACTGCCGCGTCATGGCGTTGAAAGAGCGCGTTAATTGTCCTACTTCGTCGCGCTCAGGCGGCTCGGGCAGTGGACGGTAATCCCCCACACCCACAGCCTGGGTTCCCGCCGCCAGGCGCAGCAGTGGCCGCACCAAACGACGCGAAACGCCCAGCGCAACAACAATGGCGGCGAATACCGCCAACACCAGCGCCAGCGTGAGCGTAATGCCATATAACTTACGCAAACCCAAACGCGATAAGGCGAGCTCCTGATAATCACGAAAACCTTGCTGGACCTGGTCGGCATTACGCGCAATCTGCTCCGGCACCGGCTGAACAAACTGCAACCATCGCACATCAGGCGCGACACCCAACGCTGCGGAACCGCGATCAATACGCGTGATGGGTACCACCACCCGCAAAAACAACCCCGTATGCCGGTCATTACCCAGTACAGAGGCATCGTTCATATCTTCAGACTCCGCGGCTGCGTAGGATCGCGCAACGCGCAGCTGACTTAGCACGTGGGGTGAAGGCCCGTCGGGAATCAACTTGCCGTAATCGGATGTTGAAAAGGCGACCAATCGACCACTGCCGGAAAAGATCATCGCCTCGGCCACACCAGCTTCCTCACGCAAGCGCGACACTAACAAAGTCATGTCGGTGTCGTTTAGGTCGTGCAACTGACGGGCGACCCCCTGCGCCTTTGTTTCAAGCTCTTGCAACTGCTGGTCCAACACAACCCGCGCCAGACTCAAGCCCGACTCCAGCGCACTATCGACCCGTACGTTGAACCACGATTCGATTGAGCGCGACATGAACTGCACAGACAAAACATAAATCAGTGCCCCCGGCAGGACACCGATTAACGCAAATGACAAGGCAAAACGCGCCGTTAATCGGGCGCCAAACTGTCGACGTCGAATTTGCCGTATTAATCTGACAGCCAACACCAGAACCCAAAACACCAGGCTCAGAGCGAATATGCCATTAAGCGCCAGCAATAGGTCGTAATATTGTGCATAACGGGTTGCGTTACCCGTTGACCACGCCAAGAGACCGAGCAACGCCAACGCGCTGATCACAGCGACAACCAGCGCTACACGCGCGACCCATCTCACGGCTTTTGAACCGGCGGGGAGATTGAGAAACGAAAGTCTTTCCATGGTGTCATGACTGACCAGGCACTGCTGTTAAATGCGTCAACGCGCACAGGTCGGGGCAATCGGGAGGTATCCAGACGCAAACGAATCCGCCCTTCATACTCTTCATCGGGATCAAACAAATCGGTGCTGCCAACGGCCCAGCCCCTAATATGTTTTACAAACGACAAGGCATCATCAAACGTATCTTCAGGCAAAGTTAAATCACCTACGCTAACCCGCCACTGCTGGGTTAACACGTTATACGACAATCTCCAGGAGCGTTGCTCGTCGACTAACACCTTGTCGAACCACCACCAGCGACTGGAGACGATTTCAAGATCGGCAGTGAAATAAAGCGGCACCCCTTTTTCAGCCGCATTGCGCAATTCACCAGTCACCTCAATGTCTGCATTTGCATCAATGTAAAGCCGGCCATCGCGCACGATGGGCTCGACACTGACAAATTGCGTTGACTGAGCAAATACAGCCCCAACCGACACCATGAAGGCGACGATGATAAAAAGCAGGGGCCGATGAAATAGTGCGATCATAAAGGCAGTATTGTTGACGACTCACACGCGCTTGGCAAACAGGGCGAAGAAAAAACCATCGTATAACCCTTTGAGACCGTCGTACGGCTCGGGAAGCAACTGCCCCGGCGATGGCAGCAATTGGGCGTCGGAATGGGTACCCTGAAAGTGGTCGGCCTGCAATACACCCTCTTCGGGAAATACTGAACACGTTACGTAAAGCATCCGCCCCCCGGGTTTAACGGTTGTCCATAATGCGTCAAGTATGCTTGCTTGTAAAGACACTGTCCGGGCAATGTCGGCTTCTCGACGCAACCAGCGAATGTCAGGATGACGCCGCACAACGCCGGATGCAGTGCAGGGAACGTCGGCCAAGACCCGGTCAAAATGACGGCCATCCCACCAAGCATCTAAATTTGCGGCATCGGCACGCTGCAGGGTAACCTGCTCAGACATCAGCGACAAACGATCCAGATTTGCGCCGACTCGGGCCAGACGATTTTCATCAACATCAAGCGCGCATAAATTTACTTCGGCCAACTCCAGAATATGTGCTGTTTTCCCACCCGGGGCGGCACACGCATCCAACACCCGCATGCCGTGTTGAGCGCCCAACAAAACGGCCGCTTGCTGAGCGGCGGCATCCTGAACCGAAAAAAAACCACTGCTGAAACCAGGCACTTGCTCAACCGGCCTGGGCGTTTCCAACAACACCGCAGCGCCTTCGATAACGCGCGCACTCAAACCAACGTGCTCCAGTTTTCCTACAAATGCATCCGGTGCAATCTTGCGTGCGTTCACTCTTAACATCATGGGGGCCGGAACATTCGCCGCCTCGAGAACCGATTGCCACGCTTCGGGGTAGGCTTTACGCAACCGCCTGATCCACCAATTAGGATAATTCCAGCGCGCCTGAGGATCACTCGAAACCGCATTTCGAACCACGTCCCGTTCGCGGCCATAACGCCGTAAAACACCATTGAGCAATGCTTTAAACGGTTGTAAACGACGCTGCGACGACACCGCATTCACAGCTTGATTGACAACAGTATGTGGGTCATACACCGGCCAGTGATCAGGAATCGTTTGCCCTTTTTTACGTGCGGCCTGCGCCGCCATCGACGTTTCAAGCAAGCTAATTGAAACCAATAGCAAAGCGTGGAACAAGGCGTCTGGAGGTCTTCGGTTAACCATATGCCCGCCAACTGCCTGCGCCAACCCCAACTGACGCATACTGTGATAAGCCAGTGCCTGCGCGGCGGCACGCCGGTCTCCCGACGTTTGTGCCAGACTTTCAGTTAACGACTGGCCCGCCATGACCGCTTGCACATTTCGGGCGGCAGCCATAATTAAATCGGACAAGGGAAGTGAAGATGAGTCGGACACGCGAAGCAAACCTGGTTTAGTTAAGTGTTAAGCAATTTAGCCTCTATTATCACCGCCATTCGCAGTTCCCGCGTCCTCGCAGTAAAATCTCTTTTTTTGTCAAAGCCTTAACAGGCTTCAAGAGGTTTTTATGAATTCCCCCAAAGTCGGATTCGTCAGCCTGGGGTGCCCCAAGGCGCTGGTCGACTCCGAACGCATTCTTACTCAATTGCGCACCGAAGGCTACGCAATCACGCCCGATTACGACAACGCCGATGTCGTGGTGGTGAATACCTGCGGATTCATCGATAGCGCCAAGGCGGAGTCTCTCGACGCTATCGGCGAGGCAATCGCAGAAAATGGAAAAGTCATTGTGACGGGCTGCATGGGCGTTGAGGAGTCCGTTATTCGGCAAGTGCACCCGGCCGTTCTGGCAGTCACAGGCCCCCAGCAATACGAGCAAGTGGTACAGGCTGTCCATGAAGCCGCACCGCCGAATATCGAGCACGACCCTTATCTCGACCTTGTACCTCCTCAAGGCATCAAATTAACGCCACGTCACTACGCCTACCTTAAAATTTCAGAAGGCTGCAACCACCGCTGTAGCTTCTGTATTATCCCCTCGTTGCGCGGGGACCTGGTCAGCCGTCCTATTGGCGACGTACTCAGCGAAGCCAAGCGCCTGGCCGATGCCGGCGTTAAAGAGCTCCTGGTTATTTCGCAAGACACCAGTGCCTACGGCGCCGACATGAAGTTTCGCACCGGCTTCTGGGATGGGCGCCCCATAAAAACCCACATGACCCAGCTTTGCGAGGCACTGGCGGAATTCGGCATATGGGTGCGTCTGCATTATGTCTACCCCTATCCGCACGTAAATGAAATCATCCCGCTCATGGCACAGGGAAAAATTCTGCCTTACCTGGACATCCCGTTCCAGCACGCCAGCCCACGCGTTCTTAAATTAATGAAACGCCCCGCTTTCGACGACAAAACACTGGCTCGGATTCGCGAGTGGCGTCAAATATGCCCGGAACTCACAATACGCTCAACTTTTATCGTCGGGTTCCCCGGGGAGACCGAAGAGGATTTCGAGTATTTACTTAATTGGATGAGCGAGGCTCAACTGGATCGCGTGGGCTGTTTCCAATACTCACCGGTAGAAGGCGCGAAAGCCAACGAACTGCCCGACCCGGTTCCAGACGAAATCAAGCAAGACCGTTGGGAACGCTTTATGGCCCACCAACAGGCTATTTCCACGGAACGCCTGAAACAAAAAGTAGGCAAGGAAATTGATGTACTGATCGACGAGATGGAAGAAGAAGGCGCCATTGGAAGGTCGAGCGCCGATGCCCCGGAAATCGACGGTAATGTGTATGTCACCACCGATCGCAAACTCAAGGCCGGTGAAATTGTCAGAGTACGCGTAACCGACTCCGACGAATACGACCTGTACGCCGAAACGCTATAACAAAACCCTTTGGGTTAAGGCCGCCAGCCCTGAATAAACTGGCCGGCGGCCTGACGCTTGCCACCCGGCTTTTGAAGCTCCAGCAAGCGCAGAACACCGTCTGCGGTGGCTAAATCGATACCCTGCTCTGTTGCCGCAACAAGCACTCCGGGCTTGCCGGGTGTATCTGATACAGGCAACGCCTGCGCGGACCACACTTTCACCACATCAGCCAAACCCGGCAAGCGTACCGTTGCACCTGGAAACGGGTTAAACGCACGCACACGACGCGCAAGCTGCAAAGCGGGTAATGACAGGTCAAGCACCGCCTCTGCTTTGGAAAGTTTCGCCGCATACGTCACCCCCTCTCCGGGTTGGGGCGTAGCCTGCAGGCTTCCATCTTGTAAATCGTTCAGCGCCGCCACAATAGCCTTGCCTCCTAACACGGCAAGATCATCGTGCAGGCCGGCAGCAGTGTGGTCATTACGAATGGGAATAGGCCAAACAGACAACATATCGCCGGTATCCAGACCTTCATCCATCTGCATAATGGTAATACCGGTTTGCGCGTCACCGGCTTCGATAGCGCGTTGAATCGGCGCGGCGCCTCGCCAACGCGGCAACAAACTGGCATGAATATTCAAACAACCGAATGGCGGTAAACCAAGCACCCATTTGGGCAGGATAAGACCGTAGGCCGCCACCACGATGACATCGGGATTGGCGGCCTGCAAAGCCGCCTGCGCTTGCGCCGCCTGGTCGCCATACTTGCCATCGAGCCGAAGACTGTGCGGCTGTAAAACCGGGATACCGGCCTCGAGTGCGCACTGCTTCACAGGACTCGGCGTTAATTTCATTCCCCGGCCCGAGGGGCGGTCGGGCTGCGTGAGCACAAGCGGCACTGAATGGCCTGCCTGCAAGATAGCCTGCAGGGCGGAACGGGCAAATTCCGGCGTACCGGCGAACACCACTCGCATAACGGTCAGGCCTTCAACGCTTCACGTTCTTGCTTGCGTAATTTTGTCTTGATTCTATTCAGCTTCAACGACGAAAGATATTCGACAAAGACCTTGCCCTGCAAATGATCGAGTTCGTGTTGAACACAAACCGCCAACAAACCGTCGGCGTCGAACTCATACGCCTCACCTTTTTCATTCAACGCTTTGACATGAATGCGCTCGGCACGCTCGACTTTGTCGTAAACTCCGGGCACCGACAGGCAACCCTCTTCATAAACCTGAATTTCCTCGCTTTTCCAGGTAATTTCCGGGTTGATCAATACCTTAAGATCATTGCCTTCCTCGGACACGTCGATGACCACGACACGCTCATGGACGTCGACCTGAGTGGCGGCCAGCCCTACCCCCGGCGCATCGTACATCGTTTCCGCCATGTCTGTCACCAGTCGGCGAATGCGGTCGTCGACTTTTTCCACCGGCTTGGCAACCTTGTGCAAGCGCGGATCGGGATAATGAAGTATGGGTAATAATGCCATGGTTAAAACCTTTTCTTTACAGATTTTCATTATATCAACGAGCGCTCATGCCAACATGGATGATTGCAGCACGCCCGCCTGCACACCGCTTGCGCAATATGGCACACTTGCGCCATGCCGATGAATCTCTCTTCCGACGAAACCGCCGCCTGGATTCGACTTACCCTTGAGCCCGACCTGGGCCCGGCGCAAGCACGCCTATTGCTCTCGGTTTATGGGCTGCCGCAAGATATTTTCTCGCAATCAACCATGCAACTCATGAAGCATCTGGACACCAAATTGGCCAGCCGGCTTGCTCAAGAGCCCGATGCAACGTTGCAAAACCGCATAGATGCCACTATGCACTGGCTATCCGCCGACAACCATCATCTGCTCACTCTGGCCGACCCAACGTACCCACCTCAATTATTGGAAATGCATGACCCGCCTTTGGTGTTGTACGTTAACGGGCGCCCGGAATTACTTAGCCAACCTTCATTGGCCATTGTGGGCGCCCGCAGTGCCACACCGGCAGGTGAAACCAACGCGCATGACTTCGCCCAATTTCTGGCCGAACACGGCTGGTGCATCGCCAGTGGCCTTGCGTCGGGCATTGACGCCGCCGCGCATCAAGGCGCACTGAAGGCAGGGCCCCAAGGCGCCGGCACCATTGCCGTGCTTGCCACCGGCATCGACCTCGTTTACCCGGCACGCAACCGAAATTTGGCCCACACTATTGCAGAACACGGTGCCCTGGTCTCCGAATTTCCACTCGGCCAAAAAGCCATGCCCTACCATTTTCCAAAACGGAACCGCATTGTTGCGGGCTTATCACGCGGGGTGGTTGTCGTCGAAGCTGCGCTACAAAGCGGCTCGCTCATCACAGCCAGGCTCGCTTCCGAACTGGGGCGCGAAGTATTTGCCATCCCCGGCTCTATTCACTCGCCGCTGTCGAAAGGCTGTCATGCCCTGATCCGCCAAGGCGCAAAGCTGGTGGAATCGGGCGAACATATCCTTGAAGAGTTGAGTCCGTCGGCCCATAACGGATCCACCACGACTCACACACGCACAAAAACCAAAGCGCAACACCCGAGCAATAGGGGTCACGCGCCGAACAATCAGACGCCTAAGGAACAGGGAAGTCTGATCACGCCCTTGTTCGAAACAGCCACCCATCAGAAAGATATTGATGCGGTGCTGGAAGCCATGGGTTACGACCCGATTTCGTTCGACTTATTGCAACAACGTTGTCGAATCGCCGTTTCAAACCTTAATCAAACCCTTTCCGTACTGGAGCTACAGGGGCACGTTGCACGCCTGCCCAGCGGGCAATATCAACGGCAACCGGCCTGACTGCGTTTCTTCGACGCGCTATGATTAGGTTTTAACATTCATTCAGAACAAACCATGCTGCCTCGTAATCGCCCAACCGCTGAAGAGCACGCGGCACTGATCCAGGAACTTCAACCCCTGCCAATCGAAGGCACCTCGTGGCCAGGCTGGATCAAAATTGCATCCTGGCTTATGTTGATTGTGATTGGTATCCAGTTTATTAGTACGGCCACAAGCCCTGCGGGCCAGAACGTTAATCCTTATATCGCAGCCAGCGTTACGCTTTGCTATGCGGCACTTATTGTCATGGCGCGCTACATGACCACTTCACGTACCCGCATTACTGAAGAGGGTATCGAACAAAGCTGGATTACGCGCCGCGTCGTGAAATGGGAAGAAATTCAATTCGCGAAATTCATTCCCCTTATTTCATCCAAAAAACTCATGTGCTTTACCGGGCGTGGCCGCCCGTTTATTTTTCAGGGTGGCACCAAAGAGTTACAGATCGCATTCGCTCGAATCGCCCTGGTGTACAAGCGGCAATAATTTTCGCAATCGCGTACAACCGGCCCAAAGCGATTACCGAATTGGCAACGGGTACATTAACCCGCCATCAGTCCATAACGCATTCAAGCCGCGTGGAATCTTCAATGGACTATCCATGCCTACATTACGGGCATAGCTTTGCCCATAATTACCCACCTGGCGGATAATGTTATAGGCCCACTTTTCATCAAGCCCAAGGTTCGCACCGGCACCAGGCGTTACACCCAGCAGACGCTGTATACGCGGATTTGCGCTGCTTAAATGCGTATCTACGTTGTCTGAAGTTACGCCTAATTCTTCAGCATTCAGCATCGCCATAAGCGACCATTTCACAACGTTCAGCCAAGTGTCATCACCCTGACGCACAAAAGGCCCTAATGGTTCTTTTGAAATTTGCTCGGGTAATACTTGGTAATCGTCCGGGTTCTTCAGGCGGGAAACCCGAATGGATGCTAACCCCGCGGCATCAGTGGAAAACACATCGCAGCGACCGGCGGCAAACGCATTCACCACCTCATTGAATTGTTCAATAACAACCGGCTTGTACGTAATGTTATTGGCCCGCGCCCAATCGGCTAACGTGTTTTCATTCGACGTACCCGTTTGCAGGCAAATAGATGCGCCGTCCAGCGCTTTGGCGCTATTCACGCCAAAAGCTTTGGGAATCAAGAAACCCTGACCGTCGTAGAAACTGATACCCGCGTGGATCGCACCCAAGGCAGTATCACGCTGTTGCGTAACCGAAGTATTACGCACCAGAACATCAATCTCGCCCGACTGTAAAGCCGTAAAGCGTTGTTGAGAATTAAGCGGAACAGCCTTGAATTTACTTGCATCGCCCAGCACAGCTGCTGCAATCGCCCGACACAAATCAATATCCAGACCTGCCCACTCGCCCTTGTCATTGGGCGCCGAAAAGCCGGCAAAGCCGGTGGTAACACCACAGTGCACGACATCGCGTTTCTTAACGACCTCAAGCGTGTCGGCCGAAGCTGTATTTGCCAACAGAAACAGCAGCCCGATCAACGCGCTGCGCATGACGCATGGCAGCTTACCCAAACAACCCTTCATTTTCTAACCCCGCTCACCAAACAATAAAGAACCAATCCGCACTTCAGTTGATCCTTCCTCAATCGCCCACTCGAAATCACCACTCATCCCCATCGACAGCCTTTGCACGGTATCGTGCCCTGCCTGAACAGCCTGATCACGAAGCTCACGCAAAGTGCGAAAACACGACCGCACCGCAGCTTCATCGTCGGAATGGATGGCCAAGGTCATCAAACCTGCAGGTCTCAATGTTGGATAATACTTTAATTGTTCCAGAAAGCGCAATAATTCAGTTGGCTCCAGCCCGAACTTACTGGGCTCGGGCGAGGTCTTGACCTGAATCAGAACACTTAAGGTTTTACCTAACTTAGTCAATCGTTTATCCAGCGCTTCTGCCAACGACAAACGATCAAGAGACTGCACCTCGCCCACGAGTTGCGCGGCATCTTTTGCTTTATTGGTTTGCAGATGCCCAATCAGAACCCACTCAATAGACAGATCTTCGAGCAACGGCGCTTTATCGCGAACCTCCTGTACACGATTCTCACCAAATCGATGCAGCCCCGCTGCGACGGCTTCGCGAACGATAGGGGCATCGAATGTTTTGCTCACCGGCAATAAAACGATTTCAGACGGATTCCGCCCACAGCGTTGGCAAGCAGCGTTAATACGAGCCTGAATGCTGGAAAGACGTTCCTGAAAGGAGAAAGGCATAAATCAACTTGCTATTGATACAGACCTTACGATTGTAGTGCATGGCGTTTGAGCACCGTTAAACGCAGGCCGTATCAAACCGACAGGTCCATTCCAGCTGCAATTGACTTTCGAACGCACGCGTTTCGCCTGTGAAAGGATCCTGAAACTGAATACGTCGCGCCAATAATTGCAAAGGCTTGCTGTAATCATGGTATGCAGGCTGCGGGGCCAGCGCAGGATAAAAAAGGTCGTTCACTATAGGAATACCCAAACCGGCCATATGTACACGCAGTTGATGTTTTCTGCCTGTGTGAGGTAAGAGACGATACCAACCTAGTGTGCCTTTCCTCTCAATTAACTCTACGCGGGTCTCACTGTTGGGCTCCCCTTCAACCTCATCCATCGTAAAGTGCCAGCTCCTTGTTTCCAGCCGACTACGCCGGGTTAAAGGGAAAGAGATCTGATCAGTGTAGCCCGCAACGGCTTCATATACTTTGCTGACCTCACGATTCTGAAAAAGCTGCTGGTAGGCGCCACGGCACGCGGGATCAATGCACAACATCATCACGCCGGCGGTTTCCCGATCGAGGCGATGCAAAGGACTTAAATCGGGCAAGGCCAACTCATGCCGTAAACGCGTGAGCGCCGTTTCCCGTAAGTAGCGACCGCCCGGAATACTGGCCAGAAAATGCGGCTTATCTATAACCAGCAATTTTTCATCACGGTGCAAAACCTGTAACTGAAAAGGAACAGGGGTTTCCGGAGGAACATCACGGTAATACCAAAGCCAGCGACGGGGTTGATAAGGCGCATCAGCCGTTTGTCGCTTCCCCTGCTCATCGACAATCTCACCCCGAATCAAGCGCTCATAGATAACTTTTGGATCGGTGTACTGAAACCGCTGCACCAAAAAATCGTACAAGGTGGGCCAAGGCCCCGGTTGCAGATACACCCTGCTGGGCGCTACGCCGTGTTTCACGGGCAAAGGCGCTGAAGCCATCAATTTCGCGCTTTTAGAACTCATAATCTGTTTATGTATCGTACTGTTGCAAGGGCACAACCGATATCCGGCCCCAACCCTTTTAATACAGAAAAATGACGAAAAACAATTTAAAAACCTTTTAACGGATGATAACGTGAACCAGCGTCAGGAGCCTGCGCTCGTGCGTCCCCATTCATACACACCGTATCCACCAGGAGCATCTCGACATGAAAAACCTGTTACGCATAACAGCATTGCTCGGTATCTTTGTCTCGCCCGCGGTATTTGCACAGGCCCAGAATTTTGAAGGGTTCAATGCACAAATATCAACAGGCTACCAACACAACAGCATTGACCTATCCGGCGTAATAGAGCCAGGTTTTGCCGCACAAAACCTTTCCGACGGCAAAATGCCTTTGAACTTCGGCGTGGGCTACACACACGCCATGAACGAACGCTTTACGCTTGGCGCAATGCTGGAATACAACCCCTTGAAAATGGACACAGGCAGCGGCAACATCACGTTTAATGGAACGGCTCTTCCAGGCGCTGGATATAAAGGCACACTTAAAAACCAGGTGTCTATTTCAATTATCCCCGGCTACGCCTTCAATGACACCACAATGGGTTATCTTAAGCTGGGCTGGATCCAGGCCAAAGCCACCATCCATCCAGAAGGCGATCCTTCAATCAGCGAAACGGCCAATGGCGTGTTGCTCGGTATTGGGGGCCGTCATTTATTCAACAAAAATGTATATGGGTTCGCAGAGGCCACTTACGCTTCATACGGTAGTGTCACAGCAGGCGCCAACGACTCCACCGACCCCGACGACACCTTCAAAATGAAGCCAAGTTCATATAGTTTTCTGGTCGGTGTGGGCGCAAGATTCTAACTTTTCGTCCTTACAAAGTAAAACGCCCCAACATGTTTTGATGTTGGGGCGTTTTGGT